>Ga0099824_1006092_pt1 | contig 16713 bp, 9 predicted proteins | sample SiratrowhiteBW_FD_76837 | JGI IMG/M metagenome (GOLD analysis project Ga0099824, IMG submission 76837) | Root nodule microbial communities of legume samples collected from California, USA - Siratro white BW | ecosystem: Host-associated > Plants > Roots > Nodule | place: USA: California...
AAAAAAAAAAAAAAAAAAAAAAAAAAAAAAAAACAAAAAAAAAAAAAAAAAAAAAAAAAAAAAAAAAAAAAAAAAAAAAAAAAAAAAAAAAAACATGGGAGTTTTTCTAAGTATAGTTCTTAGTGCTTCCTATAGAACTATTGTCAGGTGTAAAGTGAGTAGGATAAACAATGTCAATGATTTTAGTGTCGCCTACTAGTTTTCTCATCCCAAGACGTGATTTTGAAAAGGCTTAGAAGTTCCAATCAATGAGGGCCAAAGTGTTTAATGTTGTGATTAGCTTCTCATTAGTGGGAAGTAAATAAATTATTTTCTAATGTGATAAGCCTCCCCCTGATGGGAAAACAACTGGCGATAATGCAGAACATGTGCAGCTGAGGATGGTGTCAAAATCCTGCAACATGACTCCATAAAAGAAGGTTAGTTGGTTCCATTAAAAAATATTCTAAATCCTCCTACAGTATTTGTTTAGATATTATTCTCTAAAGTAAATCATTCATATTTTTAGAACAAAAAAGAGAGTCAAAATCGAAGTTATGAGAAAATTAATAGTTACATGCATGTGTAACATAAGGTATGGATTAGTCCGGAGATTAATACTGTTGATTTTTCAGATTTGTACAACTACAAAAATGAAATAAATAATTAAAATTTACTTATTTTAAAAGAGTGGAACTCGTCCATGTCTATCCTATAACTAAATATAAAAGTATTTATTTTTATTCAATATTTTTTATTATAATATAAAGATTATTTTAGAGGAAAAAAAAAAAAAGGACTTAACATCACTCAATTAAATATAATGACAATGGCATTGGTTTGTTGTAAGTCATTAGCATTATGGGGGATAATTAGTGAAGTGTGCACTAATTTTGAAATCATTAGCGGTATGGCGACAATGACATTGTTTTGTTGTAAGTAATTAGTATAATACAACATTACTTTTTCCCACTAGTGAGGAGTCTTTATTCAATATTAATAATTTTGAATCAGTAAGTATCATTTTTGAAACTTGAATGTTCATTAAATTTAGTGAATCTTGAAATTCAATGTTCATTAATTCTTGCAGTTAACATGCTTATTTTCAGAAAAGATTTATCATTTATAAGAAGCGATTTAGTTTTAAGTCGGATAAAATTAATAAGTAATGGTGGAACGTTTATGTCGTTACGAACATGCATAAATTGAAATTAGAAAGGGATTAATAGGATTAGTCATAGAAAGGATTGCCAGAAGGATTAAGACAATAAAGGTCATGAGCCTGAAGGACTATACGAAAAGTTATAAATATGTGAAACTTTCAATTATCAAACATTGGTGTCTAAATGAATTTCAAACCACTTTGCATTCTGGAGAAATATTACTATAGAGTTAAGTTATATCTGACCATTCAATTTAAATAGATTAGATTAAATTTTTTCCTTGATTCAAATTTAATCTAAATTCTTATGAGTTGAGTAATAATTTATTTATATTAAAGTCGCAATTTATCCATCTCAATCTCTTAAGCTACGTCATGAGTTTTATTTGTTACATTGGAGTTCAACCAAAATTATTAAACAATGATAATAATAATAATAATATAACTAATATTTAATTTATTTTATTAACTAAAAATATTTATTTTTTAAAATATAAAAAATTTCAATTCTCAAGTATTAAATTAAGGATGTTGGTAGTTAATTTAGTTTGAATTTTGGTTAAAAATACATCAAATCAAACACAACAAATATATGCAGTTTGATATAAAATAAAATAAAAATACTCAAACCCAAACTAATTTATATGACTTTTAATTTCTAATTCTAATTTCTTTTTTGTTAAATATTTAATCTTTCTTTTCAACTATTAATTTAAAACATAACAATAAAAGATATATTATTCAAAATCTTATAAATGGATGGAATAATAAACTAATAAATCATAACATTAAATATTCAATATATTAAAAGGTAAAACCATATATTCTTAACCTCAACAAATACAAAGAAAAAATTTAAGATCAACTTAAAGACCATAAAAATATAACAATAAGTTAAGTGGGAGTGTTGAAATGATGGTGTCAATCATGAAGAAAATGTCAATTTACAATATATAAGTAAGGACAATCTTTACCTTTTAACTCAGTTTTGTGAATGAATTAAACTTAAATTTGTTACTGAATATGATTTTAGAGTCTATCGTAATGAGATTTGTTAAACATATTATTTCACGTGTTATGAAGTCATGGTTAGTATCTCACTTGTATATAATATTACACTTTGAGAATATCTTACATTTATTAAAGATAAGATCAATTTACATTGAGGAGAATCTTTATCTTTCAGTTATGTGAGAATGAATTATACTTAAACTCACATTTTAATAAGAATAAAAAAACTTATAAAATAAATATATGAATTGGATCAAACAAGAAAATTTATGTTAAAATGTATAACTTATTATTATTCTTATTATATTAATAACAATAACATATTAAAATATATTGGAGATTGGAGTTTGGAGTTTGGTCTTTAGTTTTGAAAGTTCAAACCATAAATAGCAAACTACTCCATTCTTAAAGAATTTCAAAATGATAAAAAAAAAATGTTTTTCTTATCGATTTAATTTTGAACACCTCCATATTAAATAATGCAGTCTATTTAAAAAACCTTAAAAACAAAAAAATATTAAAATTGTAAATTTATAAAAAAAAATACAAAACATAAAAGATAGATAAGGTTAAATTAAGTCTAGTAAAAAATTATATAAAGTCCATCATGTTAGATTAAACATTACAGTTAAGCTAAATACTATAATGTATGGTTCATAAATTATATGTTTTTATACTGATTTCTCATTATATAAAAGAATGATCTAATTAATATATTATTTTCACATGTACATAAATATTATTATTGCAAATAGTTATTTAAATATATAATTAGATTATTTATACAAAAATTTCACTTTTAAATTTTAATTTTAAACTAATGATTAAATCAAGTAATATCACTATGTTTAAGGATTAATTTTATAAGTAAAATGAATTTAAGAACATTCCAATGTTTTATTTATTAGATGTGATATAGCCATTAGATCATTTCATAGTGTCTTATATATAAGAAACTTTATTTTACACATAAGTATTTATTAATGTTTAATATATATATATATATATAATCAATTCAAAAATATCATATTTTGTTATAATAAGGAGTAAAAATTTAGAAGTGAAAAGAGATTGACGGTCAACTGGTCAAACATGGTTCCCTTATACTTCACTAATTTTGTTTCTATTACATAGTAATTATTGTATCACTTCGTCCAAACACTGGATAAAAAATTTAGAGACAAAATCAAATAGTTGTCAGTTTGTTTTTCGAAAACTGAATTTTCGACACGAATAATTAATAATTTTATTTTATAAATAATGTTGGTCAAATTCATTTATAGAAATATTTTTTGAAATAAGTTTATTGCAAAAAAAAAATCTTATATTAATGGAATATTATACACGACAACACAACCAATATCTAACCCATCAATCATGACCTTTTTATAAATAAAAAAATAAAAAAAATCACTGGTCTTCATTAGGGCAAAAGACTAAATTGATTTACAAGATCTGACCGACGTATCAGTTTAAAATAGTCAATGGTCATAACGAATCAACAAAAACAGAATCACCACTAAGATGATTTCATATAACTTTTTTCCTGATTAAATTGGAATATTCTTTTCGCAGCAACACGCTATCCATGTGTATTACCATTTTTATATTATTATAATAATTTTATACATAATGTAATTTTCGCTAATATAGACGTGCATTATTCTTATCTAATAATTTAAACTAACCTTATAAAATTAAATAAAAAAGGAAAATGTGTATTTAAAACATTCATTGTAATTTGATCATATTTTTTAATATATATATATATATATATATATATATATATATATATTAAATATAAAGAAAAGAAGCGGCAGAATAATAGTTCTATAACTTATAAGTTTCTTAGTATTATACTTTTTCGTAAGCCTAATTTATTACTATTATTAGTCTAAGGTTTGGTTTCAAAATTATTTGAATGCGTCAAAAGATAATTAAAGTTTAACCAATAATTATTTATATTAATGATTGAATTTGAGCACTTCATAACAATTTAATTATGGATTCCAATTTCTTGTTTTTTTAATATTATTTAAGGATAAAATTATTTTAACAAAAATGCCAAAATTTAGTAAATTTTGTGTAACATCTCATATTTTTTATATAATAAGAACTTTATTTGATGAAAATTATATAATAGACTTAAATATAAATATTTATACATGGATGATATATATTTCTCCACATAAGATTTAATAAAAATATTTTCATACAAAATAAAATTAAATTAAATTAAACTTCTCGATTAATTCATTAAGAAGTTACACCACATGTCAAATCTTCTATTTAGATTTAATATCCGATCATCACAAATTAAAAAAATAAAAAACAAAACAAAACATCACATAAAAAAAAAGGTAAGCTAGAGAGTTAAAAAATGTATTTTCACAGATTAAATTTATATCACAATCAAATTATAACAAATAAGGCATTTGATAGTTAATCTTATACATCACATTGTCATTATCATATATTTTTATAATAATTTATATCATAGATTCGTATAGAAGGACACTGGACTCTTTACTTTTTGAAGACTCAGAAATTTGCACCTGTCATGTACCATTCATATGTTTTGATTAATTTAAATTTCAAACTTCGGATAGAGTCTATTTTGATCAATTCCTAATTCAAATCTCGGATACAATTTTCATATGCACAAGATTAATCTATATATCCTATCCAATCAGCTCATAATTCAAACCTTGAACATGACTATATAAACTTATTTCGACTGTCACTATCTAATAATTTTCATCTACGTTAATCTAATATACCAATATAATCAAATACCTTCTTAAATTAAAATTCCAAATAATACATATATTAACTTATCTCAACACGGATATATGTTCTAAAGTAATGTCAATTTTTTTGTTAATTTTCGTTTACGTGAGTTTAACACAAATTTTATTTTGAGGAATTTATATGTAAATGAATCAAACGAAGTATATTCGAAAATCTAAACTAATTGACTTGATAAGACTTTAAAATATTAAAATGTAATATATAAATTCTATTTAGACACATGCTAATATTTATCTGTTTCAGATATTAAAATGTAAATATATATAAATTCTATTTAGACACATGCTAATATTTATCTGTTTAATGTATGTAATTTTCAAGACACGCGGCAGGTAATGCATTATTCAAGTGATGATGTTATTATCGTAATCTATTATTGGTAAAAGTTGAGCAATAATTTGTTGACTTTTCTATCCAAAATGCAAAACCAACCTCCCACCTTAAACAATCGATGAAGAATAGACCTTCAACTCACGATAAAAAAAGAACTATGTTCTTTTAGGTTTATCTACAGGGACCTACTAATGTCTCTAAAGTATTAGATAATAAATTGTTAAAATTTAAAATTACATTAGAAATGAATTTAAAAAATTATGAAATAGCATAATAATATATTTAACAAAAAAAATACAGTTTTAGAAGCTACTGGTTATCATTTTTTTCAACGTAGAAGGCAGTAAGGCATTTGTTTTTTATTTTCTTTCTTTCCTGTGTTGGTTTATGCTTAAAAGTTAAATGTGATTCACGAACTCTGAGGAAACAATAAGCATATCTATTTTTGTTGGTCGAAATTTAAATCAAGAACAAAAGTGCAGTCGATAAAATGGTTGAGACAAAAAAAAATTGGACTGGTGGCACTTTTTGTTGAACTTTGAAGGAGCAATAATAATAAAATGGCCGACAGTGCCATTAATAATACTGCGTTTTAGAAGGGTTGTTGTTACCATACAGGGATAAGAACCAGTTAATAATAGGAGCGTGGCTCTTAAATACAGGGGTGTTGTAAGGTGTCGTTGTGTAACTACAGTGTTTCATTATTTACAACATGTAAAGTGTGTCCGCTTTCTATTCAATTATTGTCTCAAAACAATCTTAGCCTTGTATGTTTCATTTGGCATAACTAATTATATTTATATCTTTTTATTATATTAATAGTATTAATGATTAAAAGAATTATTTATTATACACTCCTGTTAATTAAATTTTAAAATTATCTTTTAATTTTCATCAAATTGTATTTTTATTTAATTAAAATCTATTTAAACTATTTAGGATATTATTATTAAATCAACCTCAAATCATCAGAGCTCTGTTATTCAATATTTTAATTTTTCAATTTTTTTAACATTATATATCACAATATTTTATAAATTAAATAATTTATTAAAAATTATTTTTTCTCAACAAAAACCTACCTAATTACTTCTAAAATACATTAAATTTTATGATTTTTTTTTAATTTTGTAGTCTTCTATTTAATTACTTCTTAATTATTATTATTATTTTTTACCTTTTCTCTGAATTAATTTTTCTCACTAAAATAAAATTTATAAATTTATATTCCTTAATTTTTCTACAAATAATATTACTATATATAATTATCTTTCTCAATTTTAATTTTTAAAAAATTTAAAAATTTCTATACTTTTATGCTATTTTTTTCATTTCCTTAATATGTTATTTATTTAGATAAAAACACCTACTAATAATATTATACTTTTAATTCAATAAATTGTAAATATATTCATATCTATTTGAAATTTAGTCATGTAACGAAAAGGAAAAAGGGAAAAACGTGAGCGGCAGGATTCGAACCTGCGCGGGCAGAGCCCACATGATTTCTAGTCATGCCCGATAACCACTCCGGCACGCCCACCTGATGAAATGTGATGTTGATTTATATCATCATATCATCTAATTGTGTTGAAGTCATTTATTAAATATTTAATAACGTTGTATAAACAATTCTTAAGCTAGTATGTGTGAGAATTTTTAGTCTATTTATCTAGTAAATAATTTGATATATGTCACAACAATAAAAGGGAAACATATAGATCAAAATTACATCGACTTAGATCAAAATATGTCACAACAATAAAAGGGAAACATATATATATTTATTGATTTGATAATTTTTTAAGACTTGTTATTAGATTAAAAAATAAAAAATTATATTTACCAAAAAATATGTTAATATAATTTTTTATATCTTACGTATACAGATAAAAATTAACATAATACATATTTTTTAAATATATCAAATTTAAGTTTAATAAAATGTAAGAACGATTGAAGGAATAAGATTCACTTATTAAAATAATAACATTTTGTAGGAGTTACACAACTTATTTGATCCCTTCCCTAAAATACAAATAATGTCAAATCTCTTCTCAAAATATCGTACTATTTACATTACTTAAATGATAACGTATGAAGCCAACCAATAGACGGAAACAAAAGAAAAATTAGTATTCTATTGAAATTAGAATTGTACAAAATTCAAACTGTAATTTTAAAATACAAAGATATCTGGTTTATAATCACCGGATTAAGATAAGAACAATGAAATTAGTCGGCAACAGTGCTCATGAAATTAGTCGTGCGACAATGACTACATAATCATCATATTCAAATATAAGTTAAAAACTATAACCACTTAAGGAGTATAGGAAATCTTGTTGAATCATGTTCTAACATAAAACTCATTGACCACCTTAATTTTCTTCACAAATTTTGTAGAGGGATTGGAAGGGTGAGATGATGAGAATAGAAACACGCGATAGACTATTTACTGTTTGACACACCATTGTTAGTGGGTGGTACTTGTAGCAATGCATGTCTCAAAATTCTCTGATAAGAACCAATATAAAATTGCATTGTATCAATTTAAAACATTACTCGTAACTATCACAAAAATACCATTCCGCAAATAACCTTACACGGTATAAAGAAAATCAAATTAGGTTAACACATAAAGCCCTAACATAGTACACCTCGTCCAATCAAAGCCTCAGAAGGAGCAATTGCCACTACTCAAGAAGCCCATCATACCGATTATGAATTTTTCAGATCAAAAGCTTCTCAATAGCATCCTGCAAACCAGAAAATAAAAAAGACTCAGAAACCTCGCTCAGTGACAAACTATATATATTTGTGTTTGTGGCAATAAATAATATAGCTGACATTTGGTAGCAGAGTGCCTATAATACCTTTAGTTGCTGGATTTGAGATTTCAATTGACTTCCTTCATTGGTGGTCACAGAACAAGCAATCACTGGCCTGGTGACCCCACAGGCACGCCCAAGTGCTTGTTTTGAGGGGACAAACACGTAGGGCACATTCTGAACATTTCAAATGAATAATTCATATGATTAATAGCATATTCCATGCTCATAAGTAACACCCAATTAAAACAAATCAGCACGAATGGCTAAAAAAGCCTAGAAGTTTTCAATCAGAGACACAGGCAAAACATTTTTTTTTTCTTTTATCATCAACGACACAGGCAAAACTATTCAAGTTCTACTAATATCATGACTATGCAGACCACTCATGGTGATGGATGTGGCTCATTATCGGTAATGGCTAAGCTAACACAAGTTCAACATATACTTAGCAGTAAATGAAACATCTCAAAACAAGGTTGCCACACAATTGTAGATGCAATTGTAAACAATAACAAATACTAAATAGCATGCTGCTACATATAAGGAAAATAATATACCTTGTCCTCAGCAAGTAGAGGAAGATGGAGAAGAATCTCAAGGGGTTCAGTATCAGCAGCCATGACAACAAACTCAGAGATACCTCTGTTCAGGGTCTTGGTGGCTGCAAATCCAATAGAACAAGTACATTATTCACTTATCATACACAGTAATAAAAGAAAGAAAGTTAACATCAAGCAAATACAATTAGCTAGTTACCTTCATTAGCGCCTTTTTTGAGCTGCTTGTAGTTGGCAGCTTGCTGAACAAGATCTAGTATGGTTATTGTGAGCTGGGCATCAGCCAAAGGGTAAGCTTTGGGGTTCACTGTTTCTCCTGTCTGCGTTTTGCATCCACACAAACACAAAAAAGGAAATTGAGCAATGGATCAAACATTTCAAACTGTGAATCGAATGAAAGAATAGCGAAAAAGAGGAAGAATAATATGGTACCATTGTTGATTGAACGGTAGCAGGAGAGGGCTAGGGTTTTTGGTTAGAACAGAACGTGAATACACAACCGAACCGTTACAAGGAACATCAAACATTGGGCTTTTATGTCTATAGATGTCAGCCGCCTTACTCTCTTGCTGGATCTTCCTTTGACTTCAAGGCCCAGCAACATACCAGGCTTAATATATTTTTCTAATATTTGCTTATGAATATTTTTTGAAATATCTTTTATCTATATTTGGCTGCACAGATCATGTTTTGTATTAAGCTATGAAAAAAACTATTTAAAATAATAATAGTAAATTTATCTAAAAAATTGAAAATTAATTAAAAAATAATTCGTTTTTAATGTTTTAAATATTTTCTTTTTAATTCATCTGTTTATTTAAATTTCAAATTAAAAATTAAAAATCCAATAGTTTATTATATTTAAATGTAATATTATCAGTTTAAAATTTATAAACGAACTCAACATAAATAAATGTCTTTTTAATATTGTTTCATGTTTATAGTATTTTGTTTATAAATTATTTATACTTATTAAAATAAGATAAGATAATAAATTTGTATTATAAACTTTACCTATAACTATAAATATGATAAATTGAAAATTATAAATACAGAAATAATAAAAAAATAATAATTCACAACATGTATCTTTAATTTACAGTTTTTATAATAAAATATTTAACAAGTTTTATGTAAAAAATGTTTTACAATTTTTTTAGAAATAAATACTCAACAATTTTATAAGATTAAAGAACCAAAAAGAAATATTTATAAAAAATCATAAACAATTAATTTAACTTAGTTAAAATTTTATATTAAATTTAAATTCACCCAAATTAATTAGGTTTTAAATTTTATATTTAGTTGAAGGGACTATTTAATAGAAAAAAAAAAAAAAAAAACTTATAAAACAAATTTAAAACCCTTCTATTTTTTTTTAGAATATTTTTTTTTTTTTTTTTTTTTTTTTTTTTTTTTTTTTTTTTTTTTTTTTTTTTTTTTTTTTTTTTTTTTTTTTTTGCAGATTCCTTTGCTAATGTAATTTTACAACACTTACTTTAACGTCCAAGAACATATTAAATCAATTTCCCCTGTTTATTTAAATTACTATTTCCTATCTATTAGTATTATTTAATTGGGATCTCCGATTTAACTGGAAGTATTTCAAATAACTCATTATTTCTAGGTTGATTGGGGATGCTTTGTTGTTAAATTTTAATATAATATTTTGTGGAAAAAACTTGGCAGATTGTTGGGAGAATGTCAGCACAACAAAGGAGGGTTTTGATTTTCTTTTGGACATCTGTGAAATATTTACCGGTTGAAGGATTCTGTGCTTTGTCTTCCCCTCTATCCATTTGCAAGACTGCAGAACCTACCAATCGTCTGCCCTCATCTCACACATGTTTTTACCAGCTGCTTTTACCCGAGTATCCATCTATGGCTGTTATGCAAGATCACTTTGGAGTCATCACCCAAGAACACATTGCTTGTAGTTTTGGTATTAGTTAAATAGACCAACAACATTAGTACCAATGGTCTTGACTGCATACTAGAGAAATATAGGTTCTTAATCCTGTACATATTATAGGGTAGGATAGGTTTATTTATCTCAAAATGAGCCTCTCCAACCATGTTTCTCATATAAGAATAATAAGTGTGAATTTCTTAAAAAGTGAACTTTAGATATAATCTTGTAAATTGACTTATTAGTTGAAATTGATATCTAGTTATATACTCTAAGTTGGTATTTGACAATGTTTCTAGTTGATGATTCCATTTAATACATTGGTATTGTTGATTGATCGTGGTATGAATATTTGTAAGTTAGGGTAGACTTAAAAATTTTTATAGACTGTGGCCTCTGGTACTTAATGATACATAAGTTTTCAAATAATAGCACAATTAATCATTGTTTTCTGATTAATAAACAACTTTTAGTTAATTTTGATACAGGGCATAGTAATATAGTGTTAAAAGTTGCAATTCATTGCCATAGAATATTTATTGGGTAAAATTTGTGTAAGTTTTTCATGGCTACCGTCTAGTTTCGTAATCAAATGTTAATACGTGATTATTTAAAAAAAAAAAATCTCTATTAAATATGAATTATAAAGATTTTAAATAAACATTTAGTTATGTAATTAAAAAACTTACACGAACATATATAATATAAATAATATGATATATATCCATTTATTTATGTCTTTTTTTTTATTGTTTACCTTCGAACTACCTGAATTTTTTTGGGAACATGGTACAAAGCAGAAAACTCTAACGTACTTTTTGTTAATAAATAGGTAAATAGGTAAGTTACTGCTTCATGTTCATTTACGATCGATCCGCTCATAACACGAATTGATTAAAGACATATATTCAGATACAATTACTTCGCAATATTAAAAGTTTAATGTGGAAGACAAGAAGTTTAAAAAGGAAAACATTATTGTGTAAAAACAACAATATAAATTATAAAGTAAATATTATTTATTCAAACCTAAAGAAACACAGTAACACACCATCACAAACTCATTTAACCCGGCCAATAAACATCACCCCAAAGCTCCCGCACCAGCAGCTTAGCTCACTTAAATACACGACTCGTAAAAATTCTCATGTCATCCCTTGGCAAGCATGCTCATGTGGGGCCAAGTGTCGTGCTTACACGTAGGTATACCCCCCATACAACCGAAGACTTAACCATCATATAATATAATAATAATAATATAAAACTAAAGAAATAAAATAGGAGAAAGCTTTTGAACTTGGCATGCAAAATGGTAGAGCTGATCCCCACAAGTAGGACCGTTTAAACTTCTTTTCTTACTCACACTTTCCATTGGTCTAAGCTTCAGTCTTCTCAACAACAGGAACCTCTTCCACTGCCTCAGCGGGTTTGTTCTCTTCCTCTGTGGTTGCTGCTTCTGTTTCAGTAGGTTCTTTGGTCTCCTCTGCTGTTACCTCTTCTTTCACTTCGTCCTTTTTCTCTTCTTCTGACTTCTCTTCCTCTGGCTTGGCTTCCTCTGGCTCCTTCGTCTCTCTCTCCTCGGTCACAACTTCAACTGGAACCTGGGTTTCTGTACCTTCTGGGGTTTCTTCTGTTGTTGTTGTTTCTGCTGGTGCTTCGGAAGTTTCCTTCTTTGGTTCTTCGGTGGTTGATTCTGGGGCAGGAACCTCATCGGCTGGTTGTTCTGGGGCAGGAACCTCAGCAGCTGGTTGTTCTGGGGCAGGAACCTCAGTGGCTACTTGTTCCAGGGTTGCTTCCAGGGTCTTGGTTACCTCTGTTGCTTCAGTATCTTGTACTGATGCTGGTGCTTGCTGTGCAACCTGTAACATTTCTAATTTTATTTAACAAATTCTTGTGACAAGCTTGACAAAGGTGGATTGGAAACAGGAAAAACCAATAAAGTTGATGGGAGAGACCTTAGTGAAAGATCACATAATCACCACTTTAGCTTGTTATAAAATAAATTTAAATTATGAAGTAAAGTGTCAACTTGGCGATAGAAATAATTATTTTCCTTTCATTTTAACGTAGATGTTCATGTTGGTTTCGAGGGTGTTAACTAGCTTCGACAATTAGTTGGGTTATGTTGGATTGAGCTTTAAATAAATTAATGATAGTCTACTTAGGGGAGAAAAAAAGAAGCTTACGTAAAAAATTGTTCTATGATGTTGTTTCGATAATACATACATCTGTGATCTTTATACCAGAAAAAAAAAACGAGGTCCACTTAGAAGTGTTGATCGCAGTCCAATTTCACACATCAATGAATATTTCAAAGATATTAGTCAACTGGAAAATGGTTCGTGATTCATATCAAAACAAATCAATGATTAAAAAAAAAAAAACTATGGAACATGTTGATTCCTTCAAATCTCGTACAGTTTAAGTGGCCGATCGCAGCTATAATTTATGGATTGTATATCGATGGTTATCAAATACCGCAGCAACAGAAACAAAGATAGATCGGGAAAAACCAAAATGAAATTAACATCAAGGTGCTTTATGTTAAGACTAGCTATTGATTACCATCGCAAGTGCAACGTATATAGAGAACTTGGTAGATCGCACCTTTGCACGTAATAAAAAACCAAACTGATCTTTGATCAATATATAGTGAAGAACAGAACAAAAAAGAAAGTGAAGAAACGGTTATTATTTTAGTTTTTATTTTCATCGTGTGCATGTAGGAAGAATATAAACTACTGCTACACACGTGGACCTACATAGGAATGTACAAAACCAGAGGCAATAAACAACGAGACTGTGTCTTTGAATTACCTCAACACTGGCCATTTGGAAAGTAGATAAAAAAGGCTGAAAGTTGAAGGTTGGAGGGTGTGTAAACGAGCGAGGAAGGCAGAGAGAAAGAGTGGTGGTTATTGTGAGTGAGGTGATCAAAGTGAGAGAGGTTTATATAGAGGTGCCGTGTATGAACAGTAGACGCAACTCCAAAGAGAGAAAGAGTGTGTGAAGTGTGTTTGTGTGCTGTGTGATCACTTGGAAGAATCTTTTTCAAAGAGATGGCTCATGTCACTGACAGAAAATAAAAGACACTTGTTGTATGCCCAGTTGTCAATGTCTTTCCTTTCAATTCTTTATCTATTATCTCTGCAAAATAACATAAAAATATATGTAAATGTAGATCAAACCTTCCCGATACAATTATTTGATGGAAGATTATACTTTGAGTAATATATATTTATATTCTAAGTTAAAAAATAAAATAAATATTAATATTTTGAATTGTGTAATATATGTATTTTACTCCTCTTATTTGATACGTGTATAATATATATAGCAATTGAGTGAAACTGTGAGAACACTTTTTCCTAATTGTTATGTAAGAACCAGATTTCTCTTTTAAATTATTTCACCGTAAAAAATGGTAAATGGCGTGGACAAAATTTCTGTAAGACAACTCGCAGAATAAAAGCGTTATTATTAAATATTTTAAAACCAAGTAGAATTTTCTGTCATATATTCATTATTAAAGAATCTCTAGTTTATATTTTACTCAGATTACAAAATATTTACGGGGTGACTACTATAAAGACACCGTTTCACATGTGGGGTTGTATGTGTTTTGGAGTTGTATTACTACAAACCTACTCTTTTTTACTATCTGTTTTTCTATTATTATCATACCACTTAGTTAATTTATATTTTCTCTCTTTGTAGAATAATATAGTAACACCTTAAAAAAATATGCGCTCTAGGCCTAGCCTCTACCCTTCAGAATGGACCCACCTTTTCCCTAGATCGGAAAGCTAGCCAGCTAGGCACCCAAAACGGAGCAATAAAAAATAATGGAAAACAAATGAAGAAAAGATATAATAATTTTCAAAGACAACAACAACACATGAAAGCCCTTTAATTGAAACCGTACTAAATTACTCCACTTCTGTAGATAATTAACACGGCTATACACCAACAAAATCGTGCCTTGGTTAATGGATGTTGTACTGATTGCAGTAATGCTGTTTCTAATTGTAGAGCTAATTAAATGTAATTAAATTAGTGGGTACTTAGCAACTCTGGCATGTACTATTATGAAGTTAAAGAAAAGAAGGGTGTGTTTTTGCTTTCCCTGTTATGGTCAAGTTAAGCTCTTTAACCAAAATCTTAAGGCTAGAGAGTTTTGGTAAGTATGAAGCAAAATTTGAAAAGGACGTTTGGAAAAATGGCCAATGAAAAGGCAACAAAAGGAAATAGGGCGGTGCTCGATGTGGGACCCGTGATGAATGGGCATCATTAACCTCCAAAATCCAAATGGGAGTGGTGGAGCCAGGTGGGAAAAAATAGGAAAGAAAAAACAATAACAGAAAGAAGAAGTTAATTGCGTGGACAACTTTTGGTTCCCTGAATCAGCCCATTTCCATTGTTCATAGCCTTGGGAATCCCCCCCTTTTCAAAAAGATCAAAATTTCACATGGCCCCACATGCCTATGCTTTCCACCCCTTCATCTCCCACGTCACCAACACAAATAACTTCTCTACTCTGTGCCTTCCTTTTACAACCCATGCACTTGCCTCGGCTCATTCCCTCCATCATTTCACAATACAAAACTAGTTTCTATCCTTTCTTTACATTTCTTTTCAAACCCTTACACGTCTCATTGCTCCTTTGCCTTAAGACACTATCATGCTGCTCATATATAGTATCAAGATAACAATACCAATACCAATTCCAATTTCCTTCTCCAATTGTTCCTCATTGATGTAGTAAACTGTGGAGAAGTGTTTGTGATATTTACCGGAAGAAAAGTTAGAAGGAATTGGCTGTAAAGCGACAATTTTTAGGTGAAAAAGTTGAGGGGCGGTGGAGGAGTCCCCACTCTAAAATGGACGCCACAAATCCCCAACCTAAGTTGTTCCATTTCATATGATTTGAAAGCCTCCCACCACTACAAAGCCGCCACGTGGATGCTAACTAGGATTACACCTTTGAATGTGTTCACGTTTGGCTGTCTTGGCTATTATGGGCGTGATTCTCTCACATAGTAACATGCGATGCTCGGTTTTCCAACCAGGTGACTGAATCATTCCAACGTTGATGATGTGGCCCAATAATCCTCCACCTCATGTGGGCCTTCACCCATGGCCCACTCCATCGCAGATTCCTTTCCCGCATCATCATGCTCGCATATTCTACTTAATTATTCATTGTTTATTAATATTATGAATTTTCTATGTATTAACGAAGAATCCGGTGATGGAAGTGTTGTTTGATAATAATAATTTGATTAGGAATGCATAATCATGATAAGGATGCGTCCAGCGTGGACTCACGTAACATTAGGATGGGAATCGCTGCTGATGCTGTTACGGTCAATCGTGGTTTGGTTTGAGACAGCGACCTGTCGATTCCCAGTTCCAAATGCTCTGCCACTTTGTAACCACGGAACAAGAAAGTTGCCCAAATGCACATTATACACCATCGCTCTATTTCTTTTCTTTTTTCGATCAATCAATAGATAAATCTCATCGTGCATTATTAGGATAAAAAACACTCGTCGATATCATCCACACTACAAACTAAACTTCTCCGGTACTTTTTAATTCCAAATTCAAATTTATTAAACTGTAAAATAATCATCAATTCTGGATTGTTTTTGTTTTTGCTGACAATTCCTGAATTTTAAAGTGCAATAAACAATAGAACAGTGTTATATAAAATAATAAATACAGTAATCAATTTCGGAAGGAAACATTCTTATGTTTTTTTTTTACAAAAAAATCTTTTTTAGAAGTAAATGCATAGAAGATAAAGCTCACACATTTAAATATTTTTGACTGAGTTAAAAAATCTTGATTCAACAAACTAATCATATAAACTATATAATAACCCAGCTTCAAAAATAATTAAAGTTTTAAATACAAAATACTTTACTTAATTGAAAATGCAGTATTTCATATTTGTACTTAACTCTGAACTTCAAATAAGACAGTGAAGCATGAGAAACTACAGAATGAAAAAAAGTGAAATATATATATATATATATATATACATATATATATATATATATATATATATATATATATATATATATATATATATATATATATATGTGTGTGTGT
>Ga0099824_1006093_pt1 | contig 16713 bp, 15 predicted proteins | sample SiratrowhiteBW_FD_76837 | JGI IMG/M metagenome (GOLD analysis project Ga0099824, IMG submission 76837) | Root nodule microbial communities of legume samples collected from California, USA - Siratro white BW | ecosystem: Host-associated > Plants > Roots > Nodule | place: USA: California...
AAAAAAATATTTTTTTATATATATATATATATATATATATATATATATATATATATATATATATATATATATATAATTGTTCTTGCATTTGTTATTATGTTTTTTTTTTCTTTTATAAAAGTGAAATTTTTAAGGATATTGTTTTTTTTGTTTTTTTAGGAAAAAAATCAGCTATTGTTTATTTGATTTTGTTAGTAAAGTTATTTGATTTTGTTGGTAAAGGTAATGAGTCAAGATAAAGCGAAAGTAAAAAATAAATATTACATGGAATCACTGTGAAAGCGTTCCCTCCCATAAGTACTGTTTTATATAAAATTATTTTAGTATAATTTTATATAAAAAATTATTTTGTTATAATTTCATATAAAAAATTATTTTGTTATATATAATTTTTCTTATATTTGTTATTATATTTTTTGTTTCTTTCTCTTTTTTTCTCTAAAAGTGAAGTTTTAAAAGATTTTATTTATTTTGTTCTTGTAGGTAAAAAAAAAAATCAGCTATTATTTGTTTGATTTTGTTAATAAAGTGAAAGAAAGAAACAAATATTGCATGGATATATTGTGAGTGTTCCTTCTTATAGACTTTTAGTCAAGTGTAAATATTATTAGCATACTTGTTAGGGTGGTGTTGTAAGAATGAAACATCATCTTGTTAAAATAAAGGAAAATTATTATATGCAAAAATAAAAGAAGCAAATAGTCAAGATTGTTTTGAAGAAATGGATATCCAAGATAGTAATAAAAAGGGACATTGGATTCATTTTCTAAGAAGGGGAAACAAGGAGTTTTGAAGCAAAAAAACAATGAATGAAATGCTTAAAGATAGAGAATTGATTATTCTGGACATTTGCAAATGCATATGTGACAATGATTTACGATTTAATTTGGGAAGAAGTTCCTTATTTGTTCAAATGTTAAAATTTGTTGTTGAATATGGAAAGGTTTTAAAGCTTCCTGCTTATCTTGAAGTTATGGTGTTCTATTCGAAAAAGGCAGTTGAAAATATTCAAGATAGTTTGAAGAAATATAAGGTTGAATGAAAGAAATTGGGTCATACTGTGATGTTTGATGGTTAGATTGATAGAAAAGCAAGGTCTCTGACTAACTTTTTGGTGAATAGTCCAAGTGGAACAATTTTCTTAAAATCTATTGATACTAGTAATGTGATCAAGGATGCTAAACAAAATGTTTGAACTGTTAGATTATATGGTAAAGGAAATTGGGGAGGATAATGTTTTGCAAGTCATGACTGATGGTGCTTCTAATTTTGTGGCAGCGAAAAAATTGTTAGAGAAGAGAACAAAATCATTTTGGTCTCGTTGTGTCGATCATTGCCTTGATTTAATTCTCGAAGACATTGGTCAACTCCAAATATTTTACAATACCATTGCGAATGCCAAAAGGGTCACAACTTTCACTTATAGGCACACATGGGTCCTAAACATATATAGAAAGTATTCCAAAGGAAAAGAATTAGCTCGACCATTGTAATTGGTTTTCTTACCCTACAATGCATAACACAACAAAAAAATGCTCTTTGGGACATGTTTGTTTCAAAAGAATGGACAAATAGTGATTATGCTAGTAGTAAAAATGAAGGTGAACAAGTGCTGAACATTGCTTTATCTGATGATAGATTCTGGAAATCTATCGAATATTGTTTAAAGTGTGTAATTCCACTTGTGAAAGTATTAAGGCTTGTACATGGAAACACAAAAGCTATGTCATACATATATATATATATATATACATATATATATATATATATATATGTGTGTGTGTATGTGTGTGTGAAGCTATATATAGAGCTAAAGAACAAATAACTACAAATTTCAAGAATCAAGACTCTAGATAAAAAAGGTGTCAAAAATAATTGATACTCATTGGAATTTTCAATTATACAGGCCTCCTCATACTACTGCTTACTACCTTAATCCTAAGTAATTATTATTATTATTATTATTATTATACTTTAATCATTATTGCAAATTAATAATGATTTTTATTTCAATAATTTTTTTCTTTTTATGAAATTTCATTATGATGAAAATTTCAATGCTAATAGTGAAGTTTTATATAGTTTAGATGAGACCATGAAAAAAAATATTTCCAGATAAAAGGATTAGATTTCAACTTGATCAACAACTTGATAAATTCAAAAAAACACAAGGATTGTTTGGAAGAAGCATGACATTAGATACCAGGGATAATAAACACTCTGGTAAAGCATTTAGTTAATCTTCATGATGGTTTTATAAAACAGTATAACAATCTGGGTCACATCTAATGTTAACTTTTTATTCGAAATTGCAGCTCTTGGTAGGAAAGTTATGGTGGAGAGGGTAGAGAGTTACAAATGTCTAGCAATGAGGGTTTTGAGTCTCAGTTGTAGTACTACTGAGTGTGAAAGAAATTGGAGCATATTTGACCGAATGCATACTAAAAGAAGAAATCGCTTAGAGCAACAAAGATTAATGCTCGTCTTTGTCACCTTCAACTTGAGATGACACAAAAAGGTTAGAGAGGAGAAAAGGGATGTTTATAATCCTATATGTTTATCTTATATTGAATTAGATGATAAGTAGATTACTGAAAAAGAGGATCTTTGCCTTCTAAATGATGTTTCTTGGATAAATATACATGAATCTTTTACTTTTGAAGAGTAAGCTCTAATCAAGAAAAGGAAAGAAGTATTTGTTTAAACTACGAAACTTGTGCCATTAAATTAATTATAAATTTTATAATACTTATAATATGTTTTTAGTTTCTTTAATAAATCCAAAAAATTTAACTACTAAGGTTGACAAAAAGGAAAAATCAACATAACCACAAATGATAATGAAATTAAAGATGATTGAAGAGGTGGAGAAAGAGGATGAGAATGAACTTCAAGAAAACATGATATTAGAAGAAGATGATCTACGTGACATTGAATTTTAAGATGATGAATGAAACCATAAGATTAAGATGTAAGATCTAAATTTAGAAAATAGTATTTTACATCTTATTATTATGTTTTGATTTGGTGGATTAAACATTTTGACTTCATTTTTTTATATAATATTTCTAATGTTTTTTTCATATCACTTATTTTTATTTAAAGATATCAAATTTTATTTATTATGTATCTTACTATTCATAATAAGATTCAATTCACGATTAAAAAAAATAAAAAAATGATTTACGATTCAAATCTCGATTCGATAACCATGCTAGGATCTTCGGTCTTGAAAATGTTTTTTTTTTTTTTTTTTTTTATTGTTTTTTTTTTTCAGCAGGTTTTTTTAAAGCCCAATACCCATAAAAAATTTTTTATTTTTTTATCTTTTTTAGTTTTTTGGTTTTTAAAATTTTTTTTTTTTTTTTTTTCTTTATGGTCTCTTTCTTTCAGGAAGTTTTGTCAAAGCCCAAGACCCATAAAAGACTTTTAATTTTTTCATTCATAGCAACTAGCCACTTCAAAGAATTAATTAAGACAAGAAGCAACTTTAGTATAGTTGGTTGGTTCAACACCATCATTTATCTCCCGTCGCTATCATCATATTTAGCTGAAAAACAATCTTATGTGATACTAGAAAAGAAGGAGAAAATGTCAAACATTTATTATGTTAGTGCAATTGGTAGCCTTATATTTGCTATGATGGGCACTAGACCTGATTTAACATATGATAGCATGGTTAGTCGATATAGGCACAATTTTGTCAAGAATCGTTGGAATGTTGTTAGTTCTTATATGCATAATCTTGGCAAAGATAGTTGGAATGCTGTGAAATGGATTTTTTTTTATATCTAAAAGGAAATTATGGTATTGACTTGGTATTTAGCATAAGCAAGGCTACCACCAATGATGTTCTAGGTTTTGTTGACCCCGACTATGACAGTGATGCTGATCTTGATTGGAGAGGATCTCTCTTTGTCATGTCTTTAGTCTCTATAATGGTACTATCAATTGGAAAACGACACTTCAGCTTCATAGTTTGGTCAATGAACTTAGTCTAGCACAAGATATTCTTGTGTTTTTTGACAGTCAGAGTAAGATATCACTTTATCCAACCTGCTGTTGCTATTGGTAAAGTAGTAGTGAAAAAGATTCACAGATATGAAAGTCCAGAAGACATGCTTATTAAGCCTCTTCCAAATGTCAAGTTTCAACATTTTAGAGTTGGTTGGTTTCTGTAATGTTTGAAGACATGGTACAAAGTGGAGATTGTTGACTGTATGACTTTCAAAGCAAGTGGTTCTTATTGGTTGTGTGCTTTTACTCCCTAAAATATATGGTTATTGTTTTAATTTCAATATTAGCCATTAACTAGTATGTGGTTTAGTTTCTTTCCTGTAGCCTATAAAGGCTTTATAGTAGTATATTTCAATTCATTCCACTCTTACAAATACAATTCTCATTGTCTTGTCTCATAATTCTTACTTTTTATCGATCTCCTTAAATACCATAACGGTTATATATAGAGCATGATCATGAAGAGTATGCTGGTTTAAGTAAACACATACACATAATAGAAAACTAGTTCCTATACACATGATGAAGCATGCTGGTTTAAGTAAACATAACAACCATATTACAAAACTAGTTTCTATACACGGTCATCATTGCTTGATGTTATGTTTGGGGAAAAGAGGAATGGGTCAACAATTTTGTGTTCGTGACTTGCTAACAGAAACTAACAGAACAAGGTCTACTTATCTGCAAACCATTAAGTTCCTAAACATAAACAACATTAGGTTTTCTACAAATCTTGAGATAAGAGAAGTGCTAGCAACATTCTCTAAGACACTTTTCTAAGACACACTTTCTTATTGGCCAGAATTTGTTAAAAATTGCAACATTAGAAGAGAGATTCATTAAACAAGACTTGAAACTTTCAGTAAATTTTAACCAATAAAAGAGTATGTCCAGAAGAGTGTCTCAGAAAGTGCGCTTTTAGCATTGCTACTAAAGGTAAATGCAATAGACTAAATGGCTACACATGGTTTCATTTCAGATAGAAATTGCAAAGCCTAAATCCCTCGCAGCTGTGTTAAGATATTCAATAGACATTCCATTTGAAAGCTGGCTATGAGCTTCCCATGTCAAGCATTTTTCTATGTCAGCTCGCCAGTCAATGACATCCAAATTGAAGTATTGATTATGGATGTCATTCTTTTGAGGTCTCTTAGGACTGTATCTAATTGAACAAGTCTGCAAAATGTCACGAAGAACTGAAGTGCTGAGAGCACGGACATGTGCACTGGGATGAGAAAGGCATCTGATTGTAGCTTGTAGGCGACACTGCATGTGAACGTGCACAAGGAGGTTGGTAAACCATTGTATTTTATGTACAGAGCATGCACACGAGTTAATTTTGTTCCAAAACTTGAATTCCTTTGCTTAAATAGAGCAGTTTTTACCCGAAGTCAGTGCTTTATAGGCTAGGAAGCACAGTTGTGGATACAGAAATTTAGAGAACTTTAGGACATGACAGGACTATACCATACTGTATAAAAGTAATTTCAAATTAACGTAAAATAAAATTTTAAAATCACAAAAGATAATTGATTTTTAAAAATGAGCATATAATTAATTATAAGGCAAAAATGTGTTTTAGTCCCAATATTTTTTTGTCAAATTTGGTTTTAGTCTTTGCACTTCTAATCAATTATTCTTTGAACTTTTGAAAATATGTGAATTTAATCCTCTTTTGTGATCATGTTCAATATTTAGTGGTGATTTTTTTACTGCCACGAAGTTAAAGGAAGGACTGCATTCACATAGTTTTTAAAAGTTGATGATTAATTTATCAATTTCAAAGATAGAGACCAAAACCAAGTTTGATCAAGAGTATACGTAAAAACACATTTTTCCCTAATTATAAACGCAATAAATTACAATACTACTATTTAAAAGTGTTTGTGTTTCTGGGCTTAGAGACACAAACAGTTAAAAGTTCAGGATAACAATAGAATAATTTCAGCAAGGGCTTTGTTATTGTTATCCTTTCTATTATTGTTTTTCTGTATCTTGATTTTCGCTTGCTTGTGATTACATATAATGTGTCCATATGCAGTTGTAAATTAGAATCAGATTTGAGGTTAAACTAACAACTTTCATTCAGTATAGTCTCAGTTCAAATGAGGGAGGTTTGTTTTGTTTTACCTTTAACAGGTTTGAAAGGCCATCTGCCACTGCGAACCCAGATTCTCCCAACTCAATCACAGGCTGAACAGCTTTAGCGGTTGCTTCCAATAGCTGGCCAGTTTTACCAAAAATTGAAATATGAATATCAGGAAAGCTTAATGATAATCCAGATAACATTGCTCAATGTTTTATAACTGAAACTTGATTTATGGCAGACAATTTTTTTAGGTTACTATCTAAAGGCTTTGAAATAAAAAGGTACGAAATTGAAGCAGTTGTATACTTGAGCACAATTCCACACTATATTGCATAAATTTATTTCATATATAATTTCTTTATACAAAGTCTTACTATAGCATTGTTATTTTACCTCCAGGGAAAGAGATATATAAATATTACCTTCTCAAAAATCTACTATTTCTCATGTTAAGACATGAAGAAGGAACAAGGAATTGATGAATATATAAGTACGAGGTGTGTATCTAAGTATGTACTAAAAAATGCTGATAAATATTTATCTGCAAAAAAATCATTCGATATGCCTATATATTTATCAAAACGAATTCAATATAAAAATTTTAAGGAATGAAATTAAATATTAAATGACACGAAGAAAGAAAATTTTAGAAGAAACATTCCCGCCTTTTATTTTGAAAGAACTTTTACTACCATTCGGCCATGAATTGAAGACAGGTTTGAAAGACATCAAATTTTGAAACTGCATGGATAAGCTAATGTATGAACATGATACCTTAAGCTGTGGTAAAGTGCAAGCTTCTCCATCCACAAGCATTCCGTCTGTGGCTCGTAGTAGTAAATCTGATGCACTTGCCACAACTACTAATGATTCTAAACTATCATGATTCCTCATTAGTTCAATTATCAATTTTACAATCCGCTGATTGATTCTCCACTTCTTCTGACCAAGATTGTCATCTTTGGCAATCCATGGCTGCAATTCCTTCTCAGCCTGACAAGCAACAAGTCCACTATGTAAGTTTAGGAAAAATATCTCAAAAAGGGAAGCTGATTTAGAACGCTGGCTAGATGAGCTCTTCCGCAGCAGATATTTAAACTTTCTGTACATTAAAAAATAACAGTAATAACAATCCTGGCTAAAAGTCATATCCAGCCAGAGTCATTATTTATGTAACAATTTCATAAAAAGACAAATGTAGACCTGAAGAACAACTGCCGTAGCTGCTTTCATAGGTGATGCAGATACAACCTGGCATAATGCATCAACAACCTACATCATATTAAATCAGCTAATGATTAATAATGGACCTTTTTCCCATGGGAAATAGGAATATAATAGGAGTATTTAATCCGCACAAACATTTATAATTCTTTTTAGATTAATTGAGTTTTGTGATACACACTCGTGTCTTATATATAGTATATAATCATCACAATCAATCATGGAGTTTATTAATAGCTGATCTTTGCAGCTCTCAGCTACGTTTTTACGCATGCGCTACATCAGACAATAACTTTAATTAGCTTTTCATTTTCAAGTGCCTCATTCATTGGATGCTCTTCGTTTCATGTCCTCTTCCTCTAGAAATTTTCAAAATAAGGCTTTATTTTCTTTGAATTATGACTTTGATATCGGTGTTTAAGCTTACAAGTTTATGAAAGGTCATGGTAAAAAGCTGAAAAATATTGATAAATTTGTATGATGAAATAGTAAACTCTTTTTATACCCAATATTTAGGAAAACTACCAATACTTCTATTACAAGGTCAAGGCTCCACGTGAGAAGGATCCTCAGTTTGAGGCTTGGGATGGATGATGACGATTTCTTTCTTGCGGCTATGCAACTCTATGAATCCAGTTATTACCTGGGAATTACATAATCTCCTTCAATACCTGAGAGATTTGGGATAACTTACGTCAAAATTACTCAATGAAACAGGATATATCTTCTTGTTGAGATTTGGAGATCTTCAAATACTAGGCAAGGAGCCTTGTCAGTAACCAACAATTATGACTACTAAGATTGACAAGGCCTAGTTTAAGAGATTTTTAGGAAATTTGATATAGTTGACTCGTATCAGAACAGAGCTGGCATTTTGTTGCTTTTGTAAGCTAGTTCATGCAAGACCTAAGGGAAAGACACTTGCAACTTGTTGATTGATTTCTCCAGTATCTCAAAACCACTCTAGGAGAGGAGAGGACCACTAATCAAAAGTGGTGGAAGTTTGATTTGAAAGCCTATTCAAATGCCAACTATGTGAGCCCAATAGCAGATAGAAGATCAACTTCATGTTAGTGCTTGTTTTTAGGAGAAAATATGGTCTCATGGGGATGCAAGGAGCAAGATGTAGTTGCTCATTGAAGCAAAGGCCGAATTTAGAGCAACGGCTCAATGAATTTGTGAGCTATTATGGATGAAAATCATCCTAGACGATTTTAAGACAAAGTATGAAGGTCCCATGCAATTATGTAGTGACAACTATTAGAAATCAATATGGCCCATAATCCTATGCGATATGATAGGAAAAAACACATTGAGGGAATCTTGAAAGCCTGTAGTTTAGGTCAGAATATTTTGGCTACAATTAGCACTAACGAATGAATTTGATTGTTAACCTGTAATTATCAGGAGATTGTATTCCCTGTTTTCTTGATTACCATTTAGCCTATACTTTCAAATCAATATAGTCAGATTATTCCCTTTTTAATATTTTTTTTTCAACTATGAATGTTATTATCTTTTAACATTTTCAACTCAGATTTTTCTTTGTATTGCTGTGTAAGCTATTTGGTGATGCTTCATGCATCGCTTGTGGAATAAAGATTCACTCTTCTGGAGTCGGTCCATTACTATTATGAGTTCCAATCATCGGAAGTCTTGATTTTCACTAGTAACTCCGGAAACATAATAATAAAGCCGTTTTATAGATTAAAAACATGCATAGTTCTGGCACGAGAAGAATAGACTATTACAAATGGTTCGCAATTAAAAAAAGCGAAGAGGATAGTAGTTGTAGAATTATAAAATATGTACTAGTACCTGTCTCCATCCCTGTTGAGCAGAAGTGCTTTCTTCACAAGGTTGAGTTTCAGGAGATGCAATCAACTTCTGCCATAGTAGTGATACTACAGAGAAGCATAACTCTTGCTTCTCTGCGAGCCTGGATCTAAGAAAAATTTGGGCACTGCGATTGAATCCTATATGCCTGTCCATAGTTAGGAAGTTGGCTAGATCAGAAGCATCGAATGCGAGACTTGTTGCTCCTTTTTCAAAGGTACATCCCGGTGATTCATTTGAATATGAAGTTCTATCACATCTTTTACCGAGTTCTGAGGGGGATGAATCCGTAGAGGTTGAAGTAGATGTCTGCCCAGGGTCAAGGTGGCTATTATTTTCGAACTGATTTTGTCTTTTACTACTAACACAGGGGTCTTTACAAATAGGGGTATGAATTAAGGTTGCTTCGAATGGTTCTGCCTTGTTTACTATAGATGCTACAGCTTTGCTGTGAATATCTATGAGATTGTACAATGACGATGCCCTAGAGTGAATTTCACCATCCCATTTGCAACGTATCAAAACAGACAGAGCACGCATGCAAGCTTTTGATCGTCTAAATAGTTCAGAAATATGTGCAGCAACCATAGCTGCTGCAACTATTTCATTTGAGCTGTAACTCCATGAGGTACCAACAGAAGACGGCTTCAATGAAAATAGCGCCTCTAAAATTGCTAAAATTCTATGGGTATGGCGTATTGCTGAATCTATGCATTTCTGCAATGCATGGGAAGATCCATCTATTTTGACAGGCTTGACTATCTTTTCAACATTGTTGAGGACTGAGCGATTGTCTCCTCGCGAAACCATAGGGAACAACTGAAGCTCACAGGCAAGAGCACAAACGGCAGCCAGAACATAAGAATCAAATGCTGCTACAGGACCTTGCTTCTTCATTTTCCGATTTTTTGTTTCTTTCTGGCTTTCAGATACTGCAAGTAAATCCTCAATCACTTCCTCCAAATAATTATCTTCACCTCTTGGTTTCTTGCTTCCATTGAATTGGACCTCGTGACTAACACAAACAGTTAAGACAACAAATAGTAGGCGTGAAGCAAGCTCAACAGACGCACATGACTCTAAGAAAAGTGAATGCACCATGGTACGAAGTTCTGCCACGGCAAGGTTTTTAGAGGCAGAGCCCACAAAATAGTATCTTGTTTTTCTTTTTTTATCACTAATGGACTCAGCTGGAAATGTCCTCTGAAGAATAGCTTCCACTGTAGCAACAAATATTTTCATGAGACATGCTTCAGATGGACTTCCACGAGGAAGATATTCCAGAACCTTGAGTAGCGGTATGTACAAATTCCATGAGAGCATGGGAGGTTGAAGTGGTGTTGCGACCACAATTTCTGGTAGATCAACAGCTGAAGAATTTAATGGAATCAAGCCATAAGCAGCCTCCCATATGGTACAAATTCTCCACTCAACCTCTGGACCATGAGCACAAAGCATTGAGGCAATGCCCTGGGCTGTGGCTTCAATAGTGGCTTCAGCAGCAACAGCTTCAATCTGATCAACAAATATATATTATGTCTTCATGCACAAAGAATGAGCTCTATAGTACCACAAAAATGAGAAAAAGAAAATAAGGTAACTTGCATAGAGTGTCATAACCTGCTTTCTGTTGGAAGAAATATAGCCACCCAAAGGTTCATGTTGAACTTCGACTCCATCAACTTGCCTTAACGGAGGGAAAAGTAAAGCAGGCTGAGAAAGTATTCGGAAAAGCAATGCAGCTGCAGCATCTGCAGCTACTCCAGATCTCATGGACATTGCAGTCCCTATGGCCCGCAAGAAATGAAAATGCATCCAATTTCTTGGAAGCTGTATTAACAATCAGAGAGAAGGGAAAAAGAAAAAGCAAATCAGTCAATTGGATTGAAGCTTTCACTTTCAGAAGGTTACTGCAGATGAAAACATCAAAATGCACATTACTATGCCATCATCACTGCATATCTATTTATTATATACTTCATTAATTCAGAGATTACAAAAGAAGAATGAAAAATCAAAGAATATTTGTGCACTTCATCTGCTTTTTTTGCCCGCCCACATTGCAACAATCTACATGTACAATCCATGCGACTTGCACCAACCATAAAGTTACATACTACACAGCCTGCAACTTTAGATATTAGATCTCATAGCTCATACCACTCAGACTGTACACCATCAACTTTTCCTCAGTTTTCTTACAATGGAACAACAAATGAACAAAACACAATGGTATCATTTCATTCATGTAGTGAACCCAATCTTGTCAGAAAAGGCTTTTGTATTGTTCTCTCTACGAACCCAATTTGAGCTTATTTTTATTGCAACACTAAGTGCTCGATAAAATATTTAATGATGAAATATTGAACTCATCAACGCTTTCGTCTCAAAATTGTCTATAATGTGTAGAGATAAGGGTCCTGATATAACAAGTTCCCTAAGAATCAGATAAGGAGAATTTAATACACCCTATTAAATGCATCTTATTACTTAAAACAAAACTAGAATTTAAATGACATTTGTGTATTTGATATTTAGGTTTCAATACTACTGTACTACATTCAATTTCTGATTTCTTAACCCCGTCCTCTTTAGAATTTGCTTAAAGATTGTACAGCTTACCCTTATTCCACAATCATATTCTTCGGCAGCTCGAAGAAGTTCTACAAGCTGCACAGCAGCATCAAGTGCATCCGGAGCCCATGATGGGGGTGCTTCTAACAGTCCAAGAAGAAGCCTTTGAGTTGCACTAGGAGTCGCAATGGCATAATATCTAGACAGTTTTGGTATTTAAATTTGCTCAGGCCAGTGAATTTCAGGAACAAAAAAATAAAGACAGAGGAATTGAGTTCAGAATAACCTGTGAAATAAACGTGCATACGGTTCTAGAGCTGGTAATCCAGCAACAAGATGCTCATCCAAAGCTGTTGTTGGAGGAGGAAGTAGTAGTGCAGGGACCGCAGCTGCTGTTAAAGTAGCAGTCTCATAACGAGCAACTTCATCATCACAAACACTTAATATAACACCAGCACCATTAGCAACCGCCCATCTTGGAGTTGCCGGCATGAGTTGAGGATGCTTCCCAGAACCACGTGCAGAAACTAAGGAAAAACAAACTCAATTAAGAAAACAAACTCAATTTGTTTTAAAGAAACAAAAGATCAATGTTTTTTTATACTTCCATTCAATGGAAAATTAGAATGAAGGAATCAAATTACTACATGAGTACGCTCTGAATTTAGGCTTAAAGGCTTGAGGTGAGAACTGACCCAGCCTTAACATCGTCCATTTTATAGATGCTATGGGATCTTAACAAATTCCCCTCAAATAAGGGTGGTCTAATAACATATTTAGTATAGGTTTGCATACCTTCTAACAATTTGTGTCTGGGCCTCATGGAATGAGGGCTGCGCCTCCAATTACATACATACATTATTTGATTATATCATTAGTCAATGTGGATCTTCAACCAGTATTAACCATGCCCAAATAAGGTTTTCACTTCAATAACATTGGAGGATTTATGTAAGAATTAAAAAAGGTAGGGAAAGTCAAATTTTATTAGAAGTTTCATGGATCAATTATACAAAAAAGAAGTGGTAAAAAAGAAACAGAAAACTCTAAAATATTCAAATATCGCTTTAGCCGAGGTACAAAGTCTGAAAAGTTGAGTTTGATAATCTAGGGGATAACGTACCAATCATGGGTGGCTGGAGTTCTCCTGCTGCATATTTACCCATAACACCACTACACCTGTCAATGCATGACAATTTCGATCAACTTATGCAGGAGTTTACTTGGAGCCAAAGAGGAAACAAGATAACTAAACCATTTGATCCAACCATATATAATAAAAACATTTTATGGATTATGCTACAATTGCAAGAGAATCAAACCAATAGAATCAGAGACTAAATCACAGTACGAAAGTTGCCCCAATATATGCTATTAAGAAAAAAAAGATATCGCTGACCCCTTAACTTGATTATGCTATACTCAATTCTACACAAACCGTCAACCATGGCTCAAAATTGAACAAATCTGTGACTGGCAGTGGCGGTTTAGTTTGGTTTCCAAAACTTATGAGTCAATAGATACATTTGGGTTTGAGGGTGAACCTTGAACAGAAACATCCTGAACCATGAAATGCCCTACAACGTGCGCTCACAGCTAAAACATACATACCAAAAGGTATGTTTGAACAAATTTTTTCATAAGCACTTTTTGGAGAAAACAAGAAGAGAAAATAAAATGAGTTTCTCCATTAAGATAAAATTAGCTAACACAAACTATTTGTAGAAGTTATCTCATAGTTTCTCTAAATTCTTATTTTTAACTTGGGTATGAACTAATTTAATTTTTTTTCTTTCTTAGAAGTATTTATGAAGAAACTTGTCTAAAGAGACTCATAGCAAACAAATATCTTCTATCTGAATTGAAAGAAGCAAGCCATATGTGATTTGAAAGAGTAAAGAAAAATACTCACCACCGAAAATAGTCACTTCTAATGCCTAAAGGTGCAGCCAATAATATATCAGTAATCCAAGGGGACAACGGTCTTGTAGGCTTCTTCTCCTGCTGCATCATAGAATCGTTGCCAGACTCCCCATATACGGAATCATTAGTCATTGCATGGCTTCCGCCACTGCTTCCTTCTGCTTCACAGTATTGTCTTTCCATTTTGTATATGGGGCGATTGTAAAGAGTCAAGATACGCAAAATTTCTCCGCATGCCAGAGCCCATTGTTCTGAATATTCATTCTGTAAAATTACACAGAATAAATCAAAAGGTTGGCAGGGAACATCTTTGCAGATACTGAAGCTGAATAGATTATATACTTAAATCAATTAGAATTAAAAATCATATTGGTTTCGCTTAAGTAACGTGTTTGCATTTCACAAACTAGAAACTTACTTTTCTATGAATTTGAATTCCGTACAGACAAAATAAAAAAACAAGTCATTGGATTATACCTCATTTTTTGGGCAGACTAAAGAAATGAAAGAAGCAAATGGAGGACTAGTCTTGTCATAGACCAGCGTACCATCAATAATACATGAAATGATTGGAAGCACAACTGCGTGCCCATGCTCAGGATGATGAAGGACAAGTACCGCTGGATGTACATGTGAATGAATGAATAAGTTATTTGGGCAAGTAATAGTCATAAATTATTGTTGAGTAAATAAAAATTGAAACTAATATTAAAGAATAAATACCCAAAACATCATCAAAGAGGAGCATTTCTTTTGATGGATATCGATTGCGGATCAACTGTCAAAGCAACACAAACCAGTAAGTATGTTTGATACAAACTCCTGGATTCCATAAGTCAAAGCACAATATTTTTATTGAACCTACAAAAAGAAATTATGTATTTCTATATCCACTTTTTGAGTTCATATGTAAATATAGTTGCATTTATCATACCTCAGCAATATCATCAGGAAATTGTTCTGATGTAAATTGACCAATGTATTCAACATACGCAGCAATTTGATCCTAACAAAAAATTAGAATATATATCATAACAGGGAAGTACATAATAAAACAATAAAGTTTGACATAAAAGAGCTTATACGTAGGTTTTGAAAACATATTTTCAGTTACAATGACTAAAAAGGTGCTGCTTTCTGACTAGTAGTATGACATATATAGACTGAAATGAAAAAGCTGGCACACATTCTTGTTCATTATCTCGGGCTCCACTTGAGTCACTAAATTTTAAAGGACTGGATAGCACAAAAATATGTGTCCTCTGTTCGTTACAAATAATTGTTGCTGGGCAGCACAAAATAAGGAGAATAGGACTAGACAAAACAGAAATTATTTGTAACTTATATTTTTGGGGTAGAACTTTTAGTCCAGTAGTTAATAATTTGAAATGTCAATATTATCCTTATTATCCTCTCTACGTTTCCCACATTTATTTCCACTTTCACTTTGCTATACGTTCTAATCCTCAACTCCTTATTATTGTTTTTCTTTGTAATTGGCGCTTCCTACATTTCGGTAACATGAAGAGCAAATGTCAGACATATTACAAAACATAGTAGCTCCACCCTACTGCTGCATATTTACATTCCATCCTTCAAGACCCCATACAACACAATCAGTATCTAAACTAATTAAGGAATCTGAAGACAACTCCTCCCTTATGTGGCAATCTCCACAGATATAGTAGTCATTTAAAGTAACCACTCAAAGTATACCTTTTCCTCCATCCTCTACATGCAATCACGTTCCTATGATTGAATTCTTAACTTATAGTGCAGACTAATATGATAGAGAAGTCTTTGAAGGATTTAATTTAGGAGGACAAGCATTTCACCGAGCCAATGCATGAATTTGAACTTTTAGCCATGTTATTTTCTAGTAAACTAAAAAAAATAAAAATATAATGGTAAATTTCACATTTTTACATTTGTCCCGTGCATTGATCATCAAAAGGAGTACAACGCTGCGCATGTACAACGTCGGGACTACTTGTTAGTTGAATTTCGACTTAGTATTTTCATCCAGGTTCTTCAACTATATTTTACATTTATAGACCCATTTTTACCTTAAGTATTCCACCACTAGATTCAATTAAAAATTATAACTATAATTCTAAGACTAACTAAAAATTGATAAATAGTCCCGGAACCAACAGGAGGAATTTGTTTAGGATTTTGACAAAACTGGTGTAATTTCTTTTTTCAAAATTATGAAATAAACAGATTTTTAAAAAAATATAGAGATGGGTACATCGTCGTGTGTGAGAAAATACGAATCGTGTTTTCTAAACACAACTTCTTCTGCATTAAAATAGAAATAATGTTTTGATTAGACGACTTTCATCTTTTTATTTTTTTTTTTGTTTTTAATGGAATGAACTACTTTTGTTCTCAAAATCTTTTCATTTTGATAAATTTGTAAAAAGATTATATCAATTTTCTCAAAAACTAAATTTGTTTGGTACATAAGAGTAAACTACTGCAGGCTAATTTAACCTATAATAAATAGAAAGATTTTGTAAAATATTTTAAAAAAGTAAAGTGTTGGAAACACATTTTTAATTACTAAATAAGTCCCTGCACAAAATGAAAACTTTTAAATCAGTTCCTAAACACATCTTTTGAAATAAGTCCATAAAATATTAGGCCTTTAATATAGTTTTTGACGGGTTATGATCATCGGAAAATGACAATTTAAGACATTTTTTTTACAAATAATTTAAGACAACTTTCAAAATCTTAGAGATTCAATTCAAAAATTCGAAAATGAAAGGCCCAGTTAAAAGAAAATTGTTAAAGGCCTAGTTAGTAATTTATCCTAGAAAAAATAAATTCGTGATTGATCAAAGATAAATAGGAATATTAACAAGACTGCTGTAGCTAGCAATACTTTTTCAATTTTGGGTTTTTTTTTTTTTTTTTTTTTTTTTTTTTTTTTTGGGTTTTAATTTTTTTTTTTTTTTTTTTTTTTTTTTTTATTTTTTAATTTTTTTTTTTTTATAAATTTTTTTTTTTTTCTTTTAATATTATATTTTAAAATATTTTTT
>Ga0099824_1006098_pt1 | contig 16709 bp, 3 predicted proteins | sample SiratrowhiteBW_FD_76837 | JGI IMG/M metagenome (GOLD analysis project Ga0099824, IMG submission 76837) | Root nodule microbial communities of legume samples collected from California, USA - Siratro white BW | ecosystem: Host-associated > Plants > Roots > Nodule | place: USA: California...
AAAAAATAAAAATAAAAAATAAATTTAATTCATATATTAAAAGGTTTTTTCTTTTTTTTTTTTTTTTTTTTTTATAAAGTAAAAGCTGTTGTAGTTTATTTCTAAATTTTCATCTTTTTAATAACTATTTTCGCCTTTTTGAAAAAGTTACCAATATATTATTTCGAAGCTGTGTTAGAGTAGCTAGTTTCAATTTATAAGAGAAATTTAAAAAGTAAGGAAGTTTAGTAAAAAAAAAAAGAATTTGTGCGTTAATACAAACATTCTAAAAAGAAGAGTATTTAATTTGTAAAGTATATTTTAAATTAAACATATTAAAATATCTCAACTAAGTATTTATTTCAGTTATTTATTTATCGTATAAACTGTGACATATAGATTAGAAAAGATATAACAAATATATATATATATATATATATATATTATATTAAATTGTTTTTTATCTTCTTATTAAAAAAATTTAAATGTTAGGAAACTAGTGGATTAGTGGTATATTGATAAATCTAATCTTAAATTTTAATCCTTTTTAATGCAGAAATATTGTATTACTATATTATTTAGGAAAATTAAGTGACAAAAGAATATAATTGCAAAATTTTAATCAATATTATCATATATTTATATTTCTAAAGTGGCTAGATAATCTAAATCGCTTTCTAAATCAACATGTCAACATCAATAGATTTAACATATGACCTACATTCATAAAGTTTCTATTATATAATATTTTTTTTACAATCATTTGTTTTATTTTCGTCATATGGATAATCTTATCTTACCTTTTCATCTCCTCTCTCTCCATACTCACTTTTTAAGAAGAAATTATAAAAAAGTGTACAGTTGTAATTTTTTTTTTATTTAGAATGAATTTATGCCTACCTCGTAGTGAGGAAGGTGTTTATGTTGGAGTTATTGGTAATTGGGAGTCAACTTGACCGTTTGAAATTCAAAAAGTGGTTATCTTTAAAATGAATATTAGAAGTGGGTGTGCTCGGTGATGTTCTTTATGTAAGCAGATCACAAAAGTGCCTTTGTTGGCACTCATTGTTTGGCCTTTAAAGTTGGGTCTATTCTTTCTTGTGTTTTAATTTTTTTTTTTTTTTACTAATTTACACAATCTTGGCTATTGCATTTCTTTTCTATTGTTGCTTTAGTCCTACCCACTTTTAGGTAAATGATGAAGTTGATCTCGAATAAAATAAAATTATAATTAATTTTTTATTGATTTGTAATAAAGAGAAATATCAATACTTTCTTAACATTTAAGGTACCAAAACAATCGCCTACACTATTAATATTCACTTTATTGGATGCCATATTGGTTTATTGAAAGTGCTATTTTTAGTTTTATAATACCTTCAACACCATGTGTTGTCCCAGACTGTATAAGATCGTACCTATCGTTGTGAAAGACAGGATCAACGATGGTCAATTCGTCATAATCTGAAGTAGGTTGTGGTGCTTCTTTTCATCATTGCAAGCCTACCCTGCTTTAGATAATGGATGAAATCGAGCCTATGTATGTTAGTGCATGTACCTTTTCGTGTTAAGTTTTTATACCATCAAAATTGTATTTTTCAATAGATGGGGTCATTTTAAGATTTAAAACTATATACATTTAAGAGAAGGATAAACATAAAATCTTCATATAGGATCCATTGTAATAGTACTAACTTTAATAGTGTATTGATTTCATTGTTACTTCTATTGAATTTTTCAATACACAGTGTATAAATAGCGTGAGAGAGGCATCAGATATTAGGCATTTGACACTTATCTTTTTGTGTGGATGTGAAATTTTCATATACATCTCCTATTATATCTCGAATGCGGAACTATATAAAATAAAATTTATATTCATTGAATAATATAATTTCTTTTAGTTTATACAATATCTTAAACATATAAAAGAAAAGGTCCTAAAAGGTTGGAGTTGTAATGATCATAGGAATAATTTGCTACCTTTAAGAATGTCTTTGTTGGGTTTTTTCTTAGTTGAAGCTGACCTACTACTGATGTATGTATATTACTTTAGTTCTTTTATTAGACACGGAAAGAAATGCTTATAAAAAGAATAAAAATACATGGACTAAAACAATTTTAGTTGGTTGGCCACAACCAAATTTAAGTGCATATTATTAAAAAAAGGGCACAATTTTTTCTTGAGCAGTTTTCTTACATCTATTATACTTTCACACACCTTCGAATCTAGCTAATATTTTGTGAAAGTGTTCGGACACAAGGTTCTCCGTCTTAAACGTGAACATAGAATTTGAATTACATTGCAAGTGTTTGAACCGGCAATTGTCCACCATGTTTTGTCGACCATTTTTCCATTATAATTTGTGCTGTTTGCTTTCATGTTTCTTAAAAAGGTTGCTGTTAATTGAAAACATGTTATTAACATACTCTTTTAAACATATTTGTATTACATATTTGTTGAACTATGTTAAAAATTATATACCTTTAAATTTAATCATCAATAAAAATATATGGGTTAATCAGAGTACATTTAGTTTTACCAGAAAATATGCAATATTCCACCAATTATTATTATATTAATAATAAGATTAAGACTTTGATATTTTTTAGTTAAGCAAATAAAAAATTTTCTAAAATCTTAAAAATGTGAGTGGTATTTAATTGGTCTGGTAGTTTACCGTATATGGTCCCGTGTGTGTTTATTCTCCGGCGGCCTGGGGAATAATACGTTTATGAATAGACAGATAGACTCTGTTAATATGTATCAATGAATTTGAAGTTTTTTGGTATGTGGCAAACCTTGATGGATATGGATTTGTGTAGGTGTATTATTGATGTTAAAGTTGAGAATAATATGTGACCATTAATCTCTTACACGCACTACCAGTTTGGGCGTGCATTCAATTATCATTAATAGCATCCGATTTGTTGTCTGTATTGCATTTCATATGAAACTGACATTCCATTAATGTAGGATAAACACACTAAACATTTTTTTGTAGTATACATGGCTCATCACATTGACCAAGCTAATAATACCATGGTGTAGAATGGCATTATCAATCGATATACATGATGATACTACATGAGATCCTCCAAGACAAGACATTCAAGATGACGTTGATTTGGGCGGTGTGGAAAACATTATAGTTGTTTTCAAACCATGGATTGGTTGTCGGTTTTAGCAGTTCCACTAATGCTTTGGCGTACCTTGAATGAAAGGGAGGATAATGAAAGTGGAAAACCAGGGTGGTCTGTGTCCCTAATCACATTGTAAGACCATGCTGCTAAAACTGCCCCAGTAATTGGTCCAACAAAATATACCCAAAGTCCCTTGTAGGATGAAGTTGCAATTGCAGGACCTAATGTCCTTGCTGGGTTCATGGATCCCCCTGATATTGGTCTGTATACATGCACATCACAACAACAATAATTTTCAAACATTTGCTTCTGTCATGCATGCATGTGCATATACCCTTTGCCAAATTTTGAGTCTCCCTTTTAACTTTTTTTTTCCCTGTGCTCATGTAATATTTCCTGTAATATAAAATTGTGTTCGTGTGTGTTTGTGTGAGGAACACTTTTTTTCCCCTTAACTTACCCGGCAACAATGCTTGATATGCAAACAGAAGAACCTACTGCTACTCCAGATAGTTGTCCTGTCTGCCATATTACAACATGTTAAGGTTAGGGGCATGTGTCATGTTTGGATAATGTAATTGAAAGCTGTAAAATGTTGAACTAAATTAGAGTGATTCTTACAGCGTTTGTGTCAGTGGCCACGGCCATGGAAATGAACACCATGGTGAAAGTTGTCACCATTTCCATGATTAGTGCTTGAATGTGTGATCCTGCAGGTGCTGTACCCCCGATTTCATTTGATGGCTGGAAAAGCTCTCGCAATGTGTATGAAGCAGAAATGGCTCCAGTGAGTTGAGCTGCCACGTAAAACGGGACCTGCAACAAAAACCATTGTCTTATGTATTATGTGTCTGGCTACAAAGTTTCTGTAACCACAACTTTCCCAAAAATTGGAAAAGGAATCAGAATTTATGATTCTTTGTTTTACCCCATTGACCTATATCTGCAAAGAATTTATTCTAAGTTCAAGTTCTAGTTGTTGACTGTTTCTATTGTCATTCTTGTCATCTTGTGTCGGCTCCAAATTGAGTTCGACCTATTAATTTACTTCTCACAAATACAAATACAAAATTTTAAGGGGAGGTATCTGTTTTTAATATAAATTATTTTATCACGTTTTACTAACAAATATCTTAAGAATACTAATTGAAGAATATCTAATATATCTTACTAAATCTTGTGGATCAAAAATAAATAATAAGGATTTTTTCACTATTTTTTTGTTAGTTTTTTATACAATAAGTATCCAATCATTTATTGGGGATTATTTGGGGGCAGAAGAGTGGTTCAAATCCTCATCACATATGGTATAGATTCATAAGGGATTTATGGACCACATATTTAATGAACATTTCAGATTGTTTCTGGCTGAAAATTCACACACATTACCGTGGGTCCACTGTGAGGCGTGAACTTGACCAGTACCTCTTTTTTCTCTTGGCTGAACCCTTTTGATCAGGACTTTAACCATACAAACCGAGTCAGCTTGGTTTCAATATCATTTTAATCAGATATTTCCCCCTTTTACTATTACAATTTTTTTATATTTTCAACACGTAGTTCATTGAACCTTTTTAAATCAAAATTATATGGCTTAACAAATATCTGTCTTACACCACAGCATACAAAAAAAGTTTATGAAAATCTTGTGAGGAGTTTTTTTTTGTAGTCTCATCATTTAATAAAATACTCAGGGAGATAAAGAGATAGGATTAAATATATAATAAACATATGATACGATAAGAAGAAGGAAAATCAGATAAAAAGAATGAGTAGAAAATGTTTATGCTTATCATTTTCTCTGGTTATTTATACGCCAATCATAAGAAATAATGAATATTATTTGTTAGACCACCCAACTAACGTAGTATACATTATTGTGTTCTCCAGCTATTTTCAATCATTGTATTCTGATTTTGTGTTAATTAGCACTGGTTTATAATTAATGAGGCATTCGTACTGGAGAGCATTTTAAAATAAAAGGTGTGGTGAGGGACCTGAAGCTCTTGGTCAATCTAACTGATTAGTGTACACTGTGCATTCCAAGATTTAATGTAATATTAACCTTCAATTATTAGTGACAAAATTGGAGACAATAATGACATAATTGGCTCAACTGCACAAGTTACATATGTTACGTGACTGACAAATCAAATTAAACTGTCTGAATTTTATATGGTAGAATCATTGAACGAAACTCCATTCAATTTTAAAACAGAGTTTAGAACTGGTAACACGAATTATTTTGCCTTTCATAGTATCACAGAATTTAGTTTTTTAAAACATTATTGTTAGTAAGGATAACATTTTCATGGAAATAATAATAATTTTTGAAACCATGCTCTAAAAAATCATAGAAACAGATATTTGTTAGATTAACCATTTTTTTGCATACGATAATGACAACAAAATTTGAATACTCAAACCCTTAGCCACTTTGTCAACTCTAAGAACTATTCTTAATTAACTAAATAAACTCAACATGCTCTTAATCAGCAATGATTTCGAACTTATTCTAATTCTAGTTACCAATCTCCGTCGAGATAGTTAAAAACAAGGAAAACGAACTCTCTCGTAACACATAATCGTGTCCATGGAGACGTGTGGAAAGCATTATCCTAGGTCTAATCTCTCCACCATGGTGAAGAAGATTATATTATAGAAAGAACATAGCAAAATAAATTATTTTATAACTATATATCATATATGGACACGGTTTTGAGAAAAAAGAAAAAAAAAAAGAAAAAATCTCTTTATACGGACGCACCTGTGGCCACGGAAAATGCCTCACCGCAGCAAAAGCAAGCGAAACCGCAGGGTTCATGTGTGCCCCAGAAATGTGTCCAATTGAGTAAATCAACACTGTCACTATGAGCCCTGCTGCTATTGAAGCTGCAAGCTTTGACACTCTGCTCTCGTCAATAACACTGAGACCAGCAGAACCACTTCCCACGAACACCAAAAGAAATGTCCCTATAACCTCCGCAAACACCTGCCACATCATCGTATATACATTCATTTCCAGCAACCAAACCAAAACATAAGTTTGTGTGTCTTATGTTTCCGAATTTGTGTACCCTTATGCCGATTATGTACTTATATTGACTAAAGTGTAGAGAAATGAAGAAAAGATTTTACCTTTCTGGAAAAGCCAGGAGGGTAACTTTGTGCAAGTCTCGAAAGAGAACCAGCGGAAGGTGATATGACCGCGGTGCTTGGACTTGGAGCGTCGATGGTGTTAGTGATGAAGGTAAACGGGCTTTGGCTGGTACCTTCCATTGTTGGTTATTATGGAGCAGTAGTATCTGAGAGATGTGTGAATGAAGAAGTGAATGATAAATGGGTCCTTTTATAATGTGAGAAGCGAAAGTACCTCTTGGTTTATCTATTGCACATGGTGAGTAAGTAGGTGTGGGAAATAAAAATTCCTAAAGAGTAGACCGTGAAATTGGGTGACATTTGGATTACGTCATTCACATCTTCTTCACCGGGCTTTCCCACGCACACACATTTCATCTCTGTGCTTCTTCAATGTCGCGCTATATGGTTAACCAATAACCACTTTTCATCGTTTTTAATTTCGCATAATTTTAATTTATTTAGTTTAGGAAAGTTGGCGACTTGTTTAAAAATATTTATTTCCACTTATAAATTAATTTTATTTTTTGGTATGAGCCAGAGGAAGTGGTTGACGGTAGAAACGACGTATGAGGGGAACTAAACCACGGGTTAGTGATATTTTTTTAAAAAATAGAATAATGGGGAAGTCGTGGACAATAGTATCCTTTTCGAACAACTTTGGAGAGAAGATACAACAAGGAAAAACACAAGAAAGGAACATGAATATGGACAAAACTGTTTTCGCGTTTTTTTTCCAGTTAAAGTAGAATTTATTATGATAACTAACACTTAAAATGACAGACGTGGTCAAAGTAAAATTTTCATTCTAGTTAAAAATAATAACTCTTTATACGACTACTCTTCAGCTTTCATCTTCATATAGATGAAGTGACGAATATATATATATATATATATATTGAAAAATTTAATTTTTGATTGATTTGATTCAAAATAAGAAATATAGACATATTAATTATGTTTTAGCAATAAAAAGGTCTTAGTAAAAAAATTAATTTAATAATTTTATTTTAACTCTGCATTAATAATTGAATTAATTGAATATGACTTTGATCTTTAATAAATAATTATCACATGTGTTACTAGAAATTAATGATAATACACAATTCACATTAAAGAAAACAATTAAGAATTTTAAAATTTCACATGCAAAAAATAGAAGGTCAAAAACTTCTTTCAATTAGTTTGGTGTTAACTTTGATTCTTTTTCTAGAAAGTATATTTGACAAACACTAAATATCACTCACATCTTTAATTACCTTTATTAACAAAGTTTAAATAAAATTAACAAAATCAAATTTTTTGTACGGAAGTTTTTTTTATTATAATAAAAACTAAACATGTCAGTATTTATTATACTAAACTAACTATTTGCTTATAATATATTAATTTTTATCCTTTTTTTTCTCTTATCTTATTTTCTTTTTTATAATAAACACAATGACTCTTCTATTTTGTTGTAAATTTAGTTTATCTAATCTTCTAAATCAATGTTAAATTTTGTATAAATTACTTTTTCATCTGATAAGAATCTATCCCATGAATCATAAATCTTCCATCAACTGTACATATCTTTTAAGTATATTGATAGGAATTTAGAAGAATGGAAAAAGGGAAAAAAATCATTCGAGGAAGAAAAAAAATAAAAATACATCATAAGTTTAGAGACAAATTTTCAAATAATATTTATATCAAATTTATAGTTGATTTCACATTGATCTTGTTTATTTTAGTCTCTTTTTTATTGAATTTTTCCTTTAAATAAATCATCAAATCACAATTCAGATAAAAGTTTCCAACATTATAAAAATAAATCAGAAAATTAAATCATACCGGAGTTAATTCACCTCAAAACTATATAAAAATCATTATTCCTTATAGTATTGTCATGGTAACAAAACTAATTGTGGATGTATGAATATATCTTATGAGACGTTCTTTTTATTTTCTTAATTTTTTCGTATTACTTTAATTTTTTATTACTGACGCCTAAAACATAATTATCTCTCATAAATATATATTAGTGTATAGTTGGAGATATCTTTTAGATACTTTTATAAATGTGGCTACAACATAAAAATCATTTTAGGAAAATGTAAGATTTCTTTCTTTATTGTGGTGAGAAAATATATTATTTTAGGTAAATTTGTTGCCTATCTCTCTCTTTTGTTTGACCTCTTCTATAAATTTTATAATTCTATCATTTGAATTAAACTTGTGAAAAAACATGTGTATTTGAGTTTATTTTATTTATTTTTTCTTTTTTTTATTTTAAAAGTAAGAATGACAAATTATAAAAGACAACTAACCACCTATTATTTGAAGGATCTTTTACACAAAATACTTATTTTGCTGGTAAGTCATGATAACATTAATCTTCTTTATAAGTCAACTTGCTTTAGTTTTATCATCAATCCATTTATATTTTTAAAATAAATTCTTTAAATTTGAATGTGATCAACCTTTTACATTATTTTAATGAATCAAAAGTGACTTATGAAAATCAAGATTGTTATCTTTTGATCTAGAAAAATTCAAGGACTTACCTCAAAAATATTATTATTATTTTACTTTTGTTATCTTGTTACTAAAACCATTGAAAAACATTTTAATAATTTACTTTTCTTCACCTTCAATTCTCATTTCTTTGTCACTTACGTGTCTTAATTTTTTTTGAAAAAATTTATTGTGAGATTTATCTCTAATTAAATTAAAAAAAAAAAAAAGCTTTATTGAACTTCAAGTATAAATTCTTTATTTTTCTTTTTCGTTTTATTGTAGCTGAAGGCTGACAAGGGTTTGGAAAATCAAAATGTATATCGTTTTAGTAAATTCTAAATTTAGGACATCTTTTCTTAGTTAGTTTCTGAATCTTAGTTTCTAAATCTTGAAATAATTAAAATAATTGATAGTGTCTTGCTTCAACATTTCTTCTTCAATATTTTAGTTCTTAAATGTAACTTAAAGCAAAAAGTTAGATTTTTATTTGGAATTGAATTTTACCTTTATAATATTTTAGTTTTGTTTCTTGTTTGTGAGAATTTACAATTTGCGTGCAAGTTGTAACACATGTAATATGATTTTGGGAGAAATATATATATATATATATATTTGGTATTGAATTGAAAATTTTCTACATAAATTGCTTAGCAGATCTAAAATTGTCAAATGATTGAAATAGTGTTGAAAGGGGAAAATTATAGAGAACTTCACTTAACGAGATTCCTTGAGTGATACTAATTTAAACACTTCAATAATTGTATTTGATATATTTACATATTTTGAGACTTTGATAATCATGTATTGATACGTGAGTAGGAAATGAAGTAGGATATATAGCTGTCACATGGATCAGTTATGATGTTTGATAGCTTTGTTGAATCACTATCAAATAATTAATATTCTTCACATAAATGAATTGAATTGAAAATTATAACTATTATTAACAATTTTTTTTGAAACATATTCAATTAAAATTGTAGAATTAAATTCTAAATAAAATTGAGATATATTTATTAAAATTGTGAAATTAAATTCAAAATTAAATTTTAATAAAAAGGTATATGATATTCTAATCCGTACTGTTAAATTTTCACAATTCAAAAAATATATATTTTCACATTCAATCGTCGTCAAATTAACATGAGCATGATTAATTGTAGACCTAAATCTAGATACACTGAATTTTTCGAAGACTCAAAACGCAATCACAAAATTTCTGTGTAGTTAGAAAAGAATAACAATCAATTTGAACGGAAAAAAATTGAACAAAGATTTAAATCTAGATCTAGTTTCAAAATGTGATTCAGATTCTAGATTTAAAAAAAAAAAAAAGAAAAAAACCCACACCTCATAATCATGAAAAACGGAAATCGAATCCAAAAAGTGAATGAAAAACAAATGAAAAATTCATACAATCAAAATAAATAAGAATTCAAATTTTATTGTACTTGTTAGAATCTCAAATCGATTGAGGAATTTAGTCACACGTCTTCATTAAGATGTTTCAGTAAAAGGTTTTGTAGAGAGAAAAAAAAAGAGAGGAAGAAAGAAAACTTTATTCAGAATATGAAAATCCTAAAAGCATGAAAAGAGGAATATCTCTTGAGTATCTTTTGTGTCTCAATGTAGGTCTCAAAACACAGTAATAACACTAAATTAGTGGACTTAGCCAGAATAGTCAAACATACCATACTATTTACTAAGAATAATGCTCATAATTTCTTAAAATGAATGAGTGCAAGGCTACAACTTTGTGAATCAATTTTACACTTTAGACATGCAAACTGGACTTCTTTTTCCAAAAGGAAAGTTGTATATCTCTCAAATTTCCAAGGACACAAAAATTGTTCAAATTCAAATTCATCAACTCAAATTATAGGTGATATAATACAAATTGTTAAAGTGAAAAAAAATAAAAACTGGAATTAACAGTTAAAATTAAGAAGACTCACTGCAACACATCATAGTTAATTTATTCAGATATGATAGTATTAAAGATAAAACAAGAATATAAAACATTACATACAGATATATCATAAATATTCTATCAATGTTCTATTTTATATGAATAAATAAATACGAAATAATCCATAAACGGATGTAGCATAAATATTATATATATATATATATATATATATATATATATATATATATATATATATATATTATGGAGACATTATAAAAAGTTAAGATAATATATTTTATGAAAAATTATAGTTAGTAGAAATAATGAAATCAACAGAATAAAAAAAATATGTTATCTTCGCAATATAAAACTATTTTCTATTATGTCATCAAAAATTTTAGTGAATTTAAAAATATATAAAACAAAAAACATAAAATAGCAATTTTCAATTTTTACATCAATTTTTTATTTGTGAATTCCAGAAAAGCAATTATCTTTTCCATCTCTCTTCATAATCAAATATTAAAAATTTGACTTATCTCTGTTCACAATTTTTTCTTTTATGGGAGAACAATAAATATAATCTGTGTCTCTTAGACAACGACTTTCCATGAAGAGTGGGTTCTTTCTATTGGTTGGACGGTTAATATTTAGCTTATGCATGTGATAGTATTAATTTTTATAATAATACGATATATGAATATTAAGATAGGGACCTAAAGTTCATTGCTACATAGTTGCAGAGCATAGTGGTAACATATTCTTTTAAATATTATCTTAAAAACATTTTTTTATTAAACTTCATCTTACTAATTTTTATAATTATATGACACATGTTTAGTACCAGTATTTTAAAAATCACTCGCCAGAACCCAACGCTTAATTCCACAGAAAAACGTTTTTGATTAAATTTCTTATTATAAAAATTTCTCATACACAAATGGGAATCTAAGGGATTTTTTCATATATAATGTCTCTAATTTCTAGAAATATCTTGGATATATTAAATATATTTACGATTTAAAAATACATAATTCCAAAAAATATATAATTAGTACTCAATTATATGTTTAGTATAATCCATTAACCAAGTGTTATCAAACGTAAAAAATGGGTTAAATATGTTTCGTCTTTATATAATTAATATATTTATTTTAATTCTATTAATATTTTCGGGTTCTCAACCAAAATATTTATATTTTAATCCATATTATTAATGAGGTTTTGTTAATTTTATTAGGTTTTTCGAAAGGTATAAATGTTGGGACCTGATCTAATGTGGATCTAAGAACCCTATCTATGGTAACACATAGTGAAGGATATATGAGGTGGCATATAGAAGCACATGAAATGTGCAAAATGTCGTGATGGAAAAGAAGGCTTTGTAATTTTCATAATTGTATAAAATTTCAAAAGAGGACTATCAAAAGTGACATAGTTAAGACACATGGAGTTGAGATATTTTTTTCTAACAAATGGTCCCTCCCTTCGTCACCCTATGTAGTGGTCTATACATGGGTTCATAACTACTATTATTACATTTTGATGGGAAACTATGCAAACTGTTAGTTTATTCAGGTATTTACCATTCGTTTGACTATTGATCAGTAGTTTGTGGATGCTAAGAGACCTTCACATTCATATGATTTCTTTATTTTCTCTTACAATTAATTTGCTAACACCAACCCTTTTCAAGTGGTATTATTTATATGTATGGTTGTGTCTAAAGGCATATTTGGTGAAGTAAATTTTATTTTCAAAGGATGTGATTTTATAGATGTAGATAATACAGTTATTGGATCTTTTATGTCCTAAAATTCATATATGAGAAAGATAAATTTATACTCTTGAATTACAAAAAATCTTTGTTAAGATATATGTTTGAAAGTCAAAGGGTCAAAACATAAACAAGCATAATAAGACAAACATTATAAGTCTCTTGCATGACTAATTTTGAATGTTCATGGAAAGAAACTATCAACGTTTACTATCCTTCTGTATCTCGTGCAATATTGTTTTCAGAGGATAATATTTATGGGACACCAAAAAAAAGTTAGTATTAAGTTTAAGATAATATTCCACCCTTAGTTTTAGTAACAACAGACAAACAAGACGTGAATAATATATTTTTTTTCTAATTAATTGAATGTGAAATTTAAAAGATTGAATGTTTTGACAAACTCTAAAGTAAAGTAAAATTATTCTTCTTGCTAGAGTGAGACAGTTACAAGTTTAATCATGCCTAGCTTCGACTCAAGGAAAAGAAAAAATTAGATATCCTACTTTGAAGAATCAAAAGCCTAACAAGCATGTTCTATAAGCTTTAAAATGTCTTTTGACTGGGTAAAGAAACCAATTTGCGAGGAATTAAAATCGTATGAAATGACTGGTCTCAATGTGCTTATGAAAAGGGATAAGAACAAAATGTTTGTTTAGAAAATTTAATGTATAGAAATTAAAAGTTCTTCCAATTATTCAACTAAATTAGGTAAAATAAAAGGTAAAATATACTTTCGACTGTGATTAGTTTTTATAATAAGAATGACAAATGTTTACATTAATTGAAAATAATTTTTTTTAATAATATATAAGTGAATGTAAACTAATTTTATAAAATTGAATTAAATTTAAAATTTACTTTTTAAAATAATATCAGATTTATTCTATAATCATCTGTTATCTGATCACTCTTAAAAATTTAGTTTCATTCTACATCATCTCAATATGAAAAGATGTATTAAAATCTCACATCGAGGAAAGATTACGAACATGATTATATTAAACTTAAAGTTTACTTTTTAAAAATAATTAATAAAATTTAATGTACAGAAGAACTCTATTATAAATTTAAAATTTATAATAATGTAATAATTACGAGGCTCTAAATATATATCATCTTCTAAAAATAAAGTTATGTATTACATTTTATGTCATCTTAATGTTTCGGGCTGGTGTACGCGCATATTTTGTTAATTAAGATTAGCTCTTATGTTATTTCTTTAATTTTTAGTTAATTAATCATGATATGTTATTTGGTTTGTGATCATACTTGGTATGAAGCAGGTGATATCGAAACTCAAGAGAGTATCCTAAAAATGACTAGAGGATGAAATGGAAAAAGTTTATAATATTTTAAAATTCAAAAGTAAGTTATTTTAAGAGAGATATAACTTGGTCTAATCAACAAGTACAGCATCGTATAAGTCTTAGGTATCTGTTCATAGTTGACTCTTTTTGTAATCAATATTTTAATTTTGTCTTTGAAGGCCAAATATAAAATAGAGTGCATCTTACATGTATCTCAAAGAGATACCTACAAGAAGAATCCTTTAATATGATAATGATATAGTATGGAAAACTACTTTATTTTAAAATAAATGAATGTCATTAGGTTTTTAGCGCTGGCCTAGTTTAATAATATTTATATAAATGTTACATTATTGGTTAGGTGGTTTTAGAACTTGGATTATAAGTTAAACAATATTTTATGTTTTGGTAATTTTGCACACACGTATATCATTAAAGCCTTCTGTATATTAAACTCGTTCTTTTACATTTAGCCTTCTTTATAATTAACTACAAACTATATATAGTGTTACTAGTGATTATATCTTATTTTAGGGTTTACGGTTTTAATTAACTTATTATTTACATATAGTGCTACTGCTTTTCTCCATGAAAATTTGCAGAAGATTCCAGTAGACTTTTTTTTAGCGAAAGATCCACAATTTTTTCTATAAACTATATATAATCCATATAAAGATGCACAAGAATTTTCCACGGATTACTTTTTTTTTTTCAGAAAAATAACACTTATCTACTGGTTCACAGTGTTACTTGTCATTATAACTTATTTTGTCGATGTTTAACGTTAATATTATATATAATATAGTGACATCATTCTTCAAAAGTCAAGCTTTGTGTTGCATGTGTTGTGCGTTTTTCTGGGATTAAACTCAATGTCTTTAATAGATATTGCTATTCATATTGATGCCTTCAAATGTTCATTATATCTTGAAATTTATATTTATACATAGATCGTCAATTTCATTTTCCTTTTTGTGTTCTAGTAGACTTTCGTAGTTGAATTAAAGTCTCAATCAAATTTTAGTACAATTAAGTACAAGCATCATGATATATAATATTAATCTTTATGCTTTGTTTGGTGCACAACAATAGATTATGAAAGGAAAGAAAATCCTATTTTTTTAAAAATATTTTAGTTGAAAGAGAAAAAGGAAAAAAGAATTTTACTAGGTGGGTTCCATGAGTGAAAGGAAAAGAAATAAAGAGTGCATTTTTTAAAAGAAAACAAAATATCTTCAATTATATCACTTTTCATTCTTCATTTAAGGTATTGTGCACATATTTTTATTTCCGGTTCCTATACAATTAAAATAAAAAATAACAATTTTCATTTTCATTTTCTTCCCTTCCAATTAACTTTAAAACATGTTTTACTTTTAAATTTTGTTCTTTTCTTTCACTTTATTTACTTCACTTTCCCCCCCAAAACCTAATGTAACATCAATGATATTTATAATTAAATGACAACTTCATAGAACAATTTTCTACGTATGACATTATTTTAACTCGACACCGCTTTCAACTTTGTATATAATTTTTTTTCATAATTTATCTGGTTTAAATTAATTAGAAAACCTTGTACAATAAACTAGTGAAAGCATCACATGAACTATATAATTAATACATCATGTTGCTAATACCGAATTTTTGAAGCATTTGGTTGTAAAATTAAGATAAACTCACCATATGATATAAGATCATTTTGAGCTTTCCAATATGAGGAGATGAGTTAAATTTGGTAGAGTTTTAACAAATTTATTATCCAATCCACTAAAACTTATCAGATTAAATTGAATTGGATTTCTATATTTTTCATATTAACTACAATTCAATCTATTTTTTAACAAAGTAAGATTGGGTTAGTAAAAATAATAAATAATTATTTAAAAGAATTTATGATTAGTTTCAACCTTTCCTTAAATATTATAAATCAGTTATTAATTATAGATCCATTCAACTTTAAAATATATTGAACAATAGAGATGCCTAATTCAACTCTTAGAACATCACTATGCATGCCATAATTCATAAGATGTACTTCAATAATAAAAAAAAAATTATCTTCAAAAAATAATAATAATCCAACTTAAAATATAGGTTTGGAATAAGAAAAACTCGTATGAAGGCGTGGGCAGGTGTCCCAGATTTTACTATTTTAAAGTGTCCAGTGTCCTATATTTTATTATTCTAAAGTGACAGATAGATTTTGAAAAATAAAGTAGCGAAAACTGTTAATTAAAAGAATTAATGGTAGATTTTTTACTTCATTTCAGAATTTGGGCTAGGCAAATTCCGAAATTGCTTATGAGAAATTTTCATATCTAAAAGAGTGTTGAGAACCTACTTTGACCAAGACACTAAAAGTAAAAATTTAAAGAATGGGAGAGATATTAAACAGGGGTGGTAAGCCTCAAATGTTGAAATGTATACAATTCAAATATGGAAATAATATTTTTAAAATTCAAAGATAATTTTTTAAGAAAGTCTTCATTCTCCTTTGTTTAAAAACTATATCTTAAAAAGAAAACTTTTATACTATGGTTTAGAATATTCTCTCTCCTACTTCAAGATAGATAATAACAAGAAGAAAAGGCTAATAATTTTTAAACAGTTAATGTAAATTATTCAGTAATTATAAGATATTACAACATCATGTTATATACTTTTAAAAGTGGTATTAAGTTTAGATTTAGATACTAACACTAATAGTATATTTTTGATATATGTCCGAAAATCATATCATCTATAATATAGATTTCATCTAACAACTTAAAGAATAGAATAATCTCTTACATGTCTTTTTTTTTTTTTTTTTTTTTTTTTTTTTTTTTTTATTTTTTTTTTTTTTATTTTTTTTTTTAATTATTTTTTTTTTTTTTTGTAGAACATTTAAGTATGTTGTATTTTTTATCCTGAAGTCAAAGTGTTTCTACCTTTACTTCTGTCTCTTTCT
>Ga0099824_1006100_pt1 | contig 16696 bp, 10 predicted proteins | sample SiratrowhiteBW_FD_76837 | JGI IMG/M metagenome (GOLD analysis project Ga0099824, IMG submission 76837) | Root nodule microbial communities of legume samples collected from California, USA - Siratro white BW | ecosystem: Host-associated > Plants > Roots > Nodule | place: USA: California...
AAAATGTAGCTACCAACCTTTATGATGGAGAAAGAGTGAAATGGAGTTGAATGAGGACGAAATGGAGGTCGCAAACGAGGAAGAAAGCCGCCGGAACAGTGCAGGAAGAAGGCGCGAAAAGTTTAGGAAGCATAAAAGTGAAAGTGAAAACGCGCTGGGGGGTAAAACTGAGAGCACCACGTCGATTATAGGCTCCCAACTGACGTGGTACGTACCCTAATTTTACCCTTCTTTTTTATTTCAGTAACAAAGTCACCATGACGTCGGTTACGTGGTCCAAACTGACGTCATGGGAGACTTCACCACGTCGGTTAGGACATATTAACCGACGTGGTGCATCAGCACCATTTTAAAATTTTAAATTTTTGAATTTTAAAGCTTAAGTGGGAATTCAATGGCGGTTTTTTTATGTAACCGACGTTATGTTGTTAATTTATTAACAAAAAAGCTACCGCGTTTTAGATAACGTCGTTTTTCCTTTTAACCGTCATTGAAGGCAGACGTTAAATGTGTATTTTGTACCAATGTAGTCAATGAAGTTGTATTTCCATATAGAACAAAAGAAAAAATACATTTTGATTATTATACATAATCTACGGAAACATTTCATAATTGATTTTCTATAAATTGTTTTGATTGTTTTCATTGAGTTAACAAGTATACTTGCTCTCAAACATTCTAATTTTAAAAAACTCCAAGAATCTTAAAAGAATACATGTGATTAAATTGTTTGTGAAATTTCCTTCAAGACTCTTTGATAAGTTACACAATCTAATTGCCCTTAATCATTTGGAATATTTGTAAAAGTAATCAATGTATTTCTAAACTCTTATATGATTATTTCTATACTTAATTTGGTGTTCTTGTGCTTTAGATTTCTATTTGGTTTATATCTCCTTATAGGTTTTGAAGAATTTTAGTTCATATATTAAGTAATCAAAATAGTGAAATCAATATCCTTGAAGTTAAGGTGATTGTAACTGACTGTAGAATAAGAAAGATTTGAACTAATATAAATGTTTTTGTGTCATATTTATCTTTCCTATAATTTAATATACTATAGACATTATTTGAATTCAATTATTCTAAACTAATTTATTTAACAAAATTTTTCTAAAACATATCAATATTTCAAAGTTTTGAATGTCAATCCACTTCTCTTCGTGGTGTACACCTTAACTTTATTTACTATAATAAATTAATATAAAAGATAAATTGTTTAAAATTTTTAATAAATTAAAATTTAATTATGAACCAATTTAACATCATTATACCCCGAACACCAAATAGGTAATTTAGTACAAAATTTGTTGACAATGTTGACTAATGTGGGTTGATCTAATTTATCAGTCAAAGAAAATAATAAGAAAAAGATAAATAAATAGATTACCAAAATAACACAAGGTAGGTAAGACATTATATTATTGAACAAAAAACCTTTTGGGGCCTGTATTGTCTATTACTAACACAACTTTTATTCAATGCTAGAGACCCGTGACCAACTTAATTAAGTAATTAATTGTTCAACTATACTTAATTAATTAAATCAACATGTTTTGTTTGGATATGTTAACAAGGACATTCTCACATGTAAACTAGTACCCTGTTGAAGTAACTTATGCTACAATCGGTTACATATACAATTATGGAAGTGTACTCAGACAAATGTTCAAAGGACACTGAAGCATTTTGATTTTTTTTTATTTATGTATTTTATTTAATATTAAAATAAAAGAATAATTTTTTTTTAGTTCCCAAAAAATATCTAAATTTTGGTTTCTGTTTTTTATCTTTTAAAATCAATAGTTTTTACTTTCGGCTTCTATATTTTTTTTAAATACTTAAATTTTAGTAGTATATAAATTACACTCCCTATGTTCCTTAATAAAAAGTTTGAAATTTAAAAAAAAAAACTTTATAGTCGATACGATTTTCTTAATTTGAAGGTTATAAATTTGGATAACAGTATATATGGTTTGTGTTATTTCAAAGTTAAAATCCAAAATGTCATAGTAATTATAATTATTTTAGTAAATATAATTGTATATTCTATTAAAAATGGAAAATTGTTTTTCAATATTTATGTTAAAGTTGATAAAATATATTCTCATGTAATTTGATAAAAAAATTTCTCATTCTCTCTCTATATCTCTGAATATATAAATAAATAAATAAGGGAATTAAATTACTTTAAAATATACTTTTTATCTCCAAATTTTTATTCTTTTAATTTAATTATTAACTATGAATTATTAAACGAAACTAATAAAAGAAAAGAAAATCAAAATAATAAAAAATATTTTTATTAAAAAAATATCGATATAACTTACACAAATTATTTGCCATTCAATAGTTTTTTTATAAGAAAATTATTTTCAAAACCCAAAGTTGGATTCAAATTTCATGTCTACAAGAGTTTATAACAGCCAAAAATTATTTTATGTTATTTATTTACATCAAAATTGATAGAATATATTCTTCTTAAAATATATAAGAACATGAACAATACGTGATTCTTACTTTATTGTTGCTATTTTAAAAAAAAAAAAATTGAATAAACATAATAAAGGTAACGTATAGTTAATATTGGATTGAATAAGATTATCAAAGGGGTAAGTTACATAGAAATCATCGTTTCATGTATATAATAAAAACTCCATTGAAACCATTTTGAGTTCATTATGAATACACTCTTATCTATTGTACTTCATGCATTTTTTGTCCAAAGTTAAATGCAATAATTTCAATATCCTAAAATGAAAACCAATAATTAACCTCTTATTTGAAAAATGCTACTAGTTAGGTACTTGGAAGGATATCTTATATATCTCTCTCACCCTGTTGTTGAAGATTCCTTCATTATTTTAGTGTAAGACAGCTGGTACAAAAAGCCAAGAACTTTCACAAATGAACCAAATCCTTTTCTCTGGGTGAAAACAATTTACCAGAAGAGAAGGAAGCACAACATGAAGAACAAGGGTCTCTACCTTGTGTTGGTGATCACCATGATCCACTTTCATCTCAGCATGGCCACACCATGGAAAGAGATAAACTCCATCAGCACTGACTTCGAATCAGAGTTCTTGTTTGGTTCACATGTGGCCAGAATGCTCTATGATGTGAGCCAATCTGTGTCTGGCCAAACAGGCAACAGCAACAACCAAGCTGTGGATTGTCCAGAGAGCAATGGTTATCGTAGCTGCTTGCCCTCCCAAAACGGTGGCGGCGCTAACAAAAACTGTGCTGATTACACCAGAAACTGCTAAGAACATGGTTCAGTGTCTTTACAATTTCATCTCTGATTCAAAGGTTGTCGTGTGGAATATCTCAAATTCTTGTTTAATTTTCATGTGTTTTTCTATTTTCTGAGATCGATATTGTCATGGTCAGAAACCGCGTGTAAAATCATTAATGCTTTTGTTGTCTTGTGCTGTGGTTGTTGTATTATTGTGTTCATCTCTGAAGCACTGTTATTGATGTTGACAAGAATAATACCATGAGAGATGGAAAAGTTTGTGAGAAAATACATTACCTAAAGGTTTTGTTTTCCATAGTTTTTAGTTGAAGTTGATTGAAATGGTAGATTTTGACATAAAAACGTAAAATAGGGTTTTGTTGCTTGAAAATATTAAAATCACAAGATAATGTGTATTTGACTTTAATGTCTCAATGATTAGTTAGTCCATTAGGTTGTTTAGGATGAACTTAGTTTTAGTTGTTTTGAATTACTATGTACACTCTAATGTATTTTGATACTTAAAAGTGAAATTTATATAATTATGATCTTTATTGTTATGTGATATTAGAAAGAAGAAAATATGTGTTTTTTTTTTCCAATAAATTTGTGTTAATATAATATTTTATTTGCTTTAATTTTTATTTTTTTATCTTATTTTAAGAATTAGATATTATTTACGTTCAATCAATTTAAATATTCTTTAACAATATTGCAACAAATTTAAATAATATTTACAATTTTTCATTAAAACATAAGGAAAAAAAACATATATTGGGAAAAGTTAATTTCGTCTAAGTACTATTTATTGTACTTATAAGTTGATTTAGACATTAATATATTGGAAGGAGGAGAACGTAGACTACCCTACTTTAAGACTTTTATTAGATCGGTTTGTTTGTTTTATTATAAATTATTACTAAAAAATATTTTAAAGAAATTTTTATGTGAGAAATATTTATATGTATTTATTTATGGTAAAAAAATATTTTTTTAGTTAGAAGTATATTCTCTTTTATTATATTTCTATGGAAAACAATTTTAAATTGGTTATACAATGAAGTAATTTTTTTTTTCTGTTTTCATCCTTTAAAATAAGTCTATCCAAAAATGTTAAAAAGTATAATAAGAGATTATTTTATTAAAGAAACACATTTAAAAAAAAAAAAAACTAACATATCCATTTTCATAGTTACAAACCTCTTTTGCTTATAAAAAATATGGTTCAAGAACAATTGAATTTCAGACAGACATATGAAATTATATGAATTTTTGAATTACTTAAAATTAAAATAATTTACCGTGCCAGGATATTTTAAATGGTGCCAATTTGTATTAGAAATAGACTCATAAACGAAATTGGTAGGGATAATATTCTTGAAGGAGGCCAGCTATACTTTAGATTAATCTTAATAAACAAATTGTATTAAAAAAGACTAATAAGTTATACTTATATACACTTTTTAATATTCACTCTATACATATTTAAGTATAATCATATGCCATTCTTTTACTATTGTTTTAATTTCTAATTGACATGTGGACATGCTTTTGTTGTGCATTATTTACATGTGCATATATATTAGGCTAGATATCAATATTAAATTTTAAAAAATTGAAAAAACTTGTTTAGAGACTAATAATGTAAAAAATTATGTAAATCAGCAAGCCCAAATATACTTCATATAAGAATAAAGAAAATAAGTATAATCCATATGTTAATAAATGAAATAGTTCTAACAATTCCACAAACAACATAATTGTTTTCAAAACTACTCCTAATTAGAAGAATCATACAATTGCTTCCTGCACCCATCAATAAGAGGAATGAACATTTTGTCCTTCAGAATAGTTTTTCCATAAAACACACCCCTCTTACAAGATGGGCTTTCTGTTAGCTAATAAATATATTCTGGAATACTCGCTTTGATCTGTTACACGTCTTTTCTTTCATATAAAAGTGAAAGTCAAAATTGAAATTTTAAAAATTTGATGGGTGCAGGAAGCAATTGATAGGATTTTGGAAAGAATTGTCAAGAATCATACATCAAAGCCTCAATTGCTTTTTTTCCCCCATATATTAATTCACGCACCTAATAGCATAACGAGATGAAAAGAAATCTATTAACACCCATAAATTTCATAACATGATTGTCTTCTGGTTCCATGCTCAAAATTAACTTATCTTTTCTATATTATTATTATCCCTTTTATCAAACAAAAAAATCTATAAAACTATTTTTTAATTATTTATTTTCTAAAAAGGAATATTATAAAAATATTTATTTGAACTTAACAAATATTTTCATTCATATTAAAAAACCAGAGTTACTTAAATCTTTTGTTAAAAGGATTTTATAAGATGAATTTTATTTATTTTTAAAATCTTAATATGATATTATCTTTTTTTTTAAATTGTATTTTTCTTGTTGACATTGTCTGCATAATTGTTAAACGATATAAAGATTAATGCTAACAAATAAGAAAATTTACGTAAATCTAGAACAGTCATTAGATTTTGTCGTTTTTCTCTCATGCTCAAGGTTTTTGTTGCTCAAGGTTTTTTGTTGGACCTAATAAATCCATAAGAAATAATTTAAGAAATATTGAAGTGGAAACATAATTTTTAGGTTTAAACAATCTTTTCAATTGTTTTCCTTTCTAACATGTGTCACAGAGAGTATGAATTTTTCAAGATTGATTAGGAAACCTCGTACTGGATTTTTTTTAAAGTTTGAAAATATATTTGAGGTTTATATGTTATAATTTTATATGCCACGACCATTTTTTGCTTTCTTTAAAAAGCAAGGTGACTTTTTGCTTACTTAGATACAAGAGATAAATCTTATAGAGATTGTTCGTTTGTTTGGCAATGAATATGGACTCTACATTAGAAGATAAGACTATAAATGTGTTCTTATTAAAGAAAACTATATATATATATATATATATATATATGATTTATTTTCAGAAGATTATATTTTAGACTTTCCATATTGTCAATATCCAATTTCGTTGGGATAAATTTTATTTCAAAAATGTTTTAAAAAAATTATTATTTTTTTAAAAAAAGAAAGGTAATAAAAAAATTTATAATAAAAAGATTTTGGAAGTGAAGAGACATGAGATTTCTTGAAAAGTAAAGAGGGATCAGATTTCTTGGGAAGTGAAGAGACATGATTTTTCTTTGGAAGTAAAAGAGTAGATTTGGTCTCTTGGGAAACCAAAAAGCAGGAGCCTTTTGGGAAATAAAAAGATAAGGCTCTTTTTAAGGGAGAGAGAACACAAAAAAGAGAAAAAAAAAAGAAAAAAGAGGAGAGAGGGGTTAAAATAAAAAAAACAAGAAGAGATTATACTCTTATGCTATTCTTCACTGGAGAGGGAAACGGTTGAAAAAAAGGAAGTAACAAGAGCTTGTGAAGCAACGAAAAGAAGAGAACAAAACGCTTCGGATGTATGATTTTCATGATGGAATGGGTTTGTCGAATGATATGATTTGCTTATTTGTTTGTCTCTATTTTATATTTTTGCAAACATGCATATGCGTCTTCATTTTTTCTCTTTTTATTCACTCTCTTTCACGTCACCTCACAACCACCAAAAACAACACCCAAACTACACCGAAAATAGCCACCAAAACAGCCCCAAATTGCACCCAAACTACATCAAAAACAGCACCCAAACTGTACCGGAAATAGCCACCAAAACAGTCCCAAACAGCACCCAAAACAGTCCCAAACTGCACCAAAAACAGCGCCCAAACTGTATCAAAAACAGCACCCAAACAACACCAAAAACAACACCCAAACAGCATCCAAACAATACTCAAACAACACCAAAAACAACACTCAAACAACACCAAAAACAACACTCAAACAACACCCAAACGACATCCAAACAACACCAAAAACAACACCCAAACAACACCAAAAACAGCCACAAAACAGCACCCAAACTGCACCAAAAGCAGCCACCAAAAATAGCCCAAACTGCATAAAAAACAATTACAAAACAACCCCGAAACAACCATCAAAACAACACAAAAAATGTCACCGTCGACGCCGTCGCCGCCTCCTAATCTTTTGCTAAGCGGTGATGGTGCCATGGTGTCCTTGCATTCACTATCTCATGCCAAAAATGCCCCTAACCCTAATTAGACCACATCGGTTAGTGGGTTGCTTCTTGCACCACATGAGTTAGGACTTACACCCACAAATTTCTCAGATGCAAAAACTACCTTTAACATTTTTTTTTCTTTTTTCAAAAAATATAAAATAAAAAAATCTTTGGTAGTTTAATTTTGGGTTATTTCCTTTTTTTTGTTTTTCTTCTTTTAAGGTCTATTTTTCATATTTATTCTTGATTTACAAAAAAAAAGTGTTTTATTTCAATAAATTTTCGATTAATTTCTTAATTGACCGCTCGCGTCATACGAGAATTAATTCGAAATATTTTAACTTCGTTTGGAATACCAAAGGGCCGTACGCGTCAAGTGATATTCAAATGAAGTTTAATTTTCAAAAATCCTAAATGTTCTAAAAATATAAAAAAAGAAAATATACCAAATTTTCAAAAATATAAAAAAATATAAAATTTCCAAAAAAATTAAAAAATATCAATAAACAAACAATTTTCTAGAAAGAACTACGTAACCCTTATTCTCTATCCCTGATAGAGATACGTAGGAGCAAGGTCAAACTTTGTCAGGCCCCCAAAACTAAAAAAAATATTTTGTTTATTTTATCTTGATCTTTGTCTCTTTCTTGGGAAAATAAATGTTTTGAAAAATCACACTCGGTTTATTTATTTAATTAAAGGTACTGTCTTAGGACGGACGTTGTGGGGGTGCTAATACTTTCCCCACAAGTAACCGACTCCTGGATCTAGATCCGTTTTTTTTGCAAACTAGCCTTATCCTCATTTTTTAGTTTTTCCATGTTTTTCATAAAAACTATGGTGGCGACTCCATTGTTTTATTAATTAATAAATTTTTCGGATCGTCGTGTCCCGTCGTGATCCCGGTTGCGACACACATATAAAACAATTTTAATGCAAACTAAAGCAAATATTCCTACAGAGCAACTATTAGTAATCTTACATTTGCCGACAACCAAATGCTACCTTGCCACCTTCATGTCTTTGGAGGTATAGGAATGTAGACTTTGTACCCGACATGTGTCGTAAGCATCCACTGTTATGGAACCAACTTTGTTCCTAACTTCTTTCCTTGCAGCTTGTCTGCTATAAAAATTATAAGTTCTTTTGGTACCCAAACCTTTTCAGGTCTTTTCATATTAGTTTTTAAGGTTCTCTATTTGAGTCTACACTTATTATCGGTGTGTCCAGACTTGAAGATCATATCCTAAACCAGACTTGTCAAACCTATGTCTGGAGGTTGAGAAAAGAAGATTTACATCTTGTGCGACTTCTGAAAACTTTTAAAAGATCATGCTTGCAACATGTTACTTTTTATTCCAAATGTTTAAATTTTATAGTCTGTGTGAATATAGTGATTTTCTCATTAAACAGAATTCTGTCTTGTTTAAGCAAATTATTTTCTAAGACTAAGGATTTAAATTTTTGTTTCAACTTTAAGTACGGCTCAAACAAGATGTTGCAATTATTGAGAAGATACTCAAAAAATATCATCATCATCATTGGATGATGAATATTCATCAGACGTAAAAGAGGGAATAGATTTAGTTATATGATATACCTCTTTATCAATATTAGTCATTAAACACAAATTGGCATGCTCATTTGCTCCAGAATTTGATTTAGAGTGTATCATCCCATTAAGCCATTAGTCCCTTCTTTTTGAGCTTGAATCTTTTCTTTAGTCTGGGAAATAAGACCTTATATTGTTAGGTTTGTTGCGTTTGTAGCATACTACATCTTGATAGTCTTCTTCTTTGTTTTGCCTATAGGATCATTCTTTCCTTTTGAACGGAAACCTTCTATTTCCTTGCCCTTTTTGTTTTAGGAATTACTTGAAGCTTCTCGACTTTAGAGATATCTCTTCATCAATTGAATTATCTGACCTGTCATATGATAGTTTTACTTCAGCTTCTTTAAAGCTTTTAGTGCTCTAGTTTCCTTTTTGTCTAGTGGAAGTTGACTTTATTTTAGTTTCAAACATCAATCAGATGAGGTTGCGACTTTTATTTGGTCTCTATCTTGAAGGTGTACTTTGTGCACTCTTAAGATTCCCGACAACTCATCTCACATGAGTTTCTTCAAGTCTTGTGCCTCAGTTATGATTTTTGTTTTTGGCTCCCAAATCTTAGGCAAGTTGTTCAACAATTTTAAATTTATTTGAGCATTGGAAAAAGTTTGTCCAAGAGCTTCTAATCATTTAAAAGAAATTTGCATTCTTTCATGGTGAAGGATTCATATTGATGAGTTAGAGTTGCAACCTTCCTAAGCTATACATCTTCATTCCCTTCGTAGTTGACAACTAGAAAATCCCATATTTCTATTAGTCTTTAGCCTGCAAACTGTTTTGTATTCATTTTTTTGAGAATGCATAGATAAATGTGTACCTTGCCTTGTTGCTTAACTGCGTCTACCCATATTCTTCTTCTTCTCAGTCCTCTTTTAGGAGAAGTGATCTTTATGGAACCTCATGTAATTATCTACCACAATTATATTGTGTAAGCTTGACACACATTTCTATTTTATCTTTCTGATAAGGAAAGTCTTATCCCTAGAATGTAAGAGGTCTGGAGAGAGGTGCTCCTTCAACAATCAATTGTTGTTCCATACTTGCCATCAAGGACCTTTTCTCTAACACTGCCAAATACTCAACTCTTTAAAGGTTGAGCTCTAATCTCAACTGTGAAAATAGGAAATAACGTAAGAAAGAAGGGTTGAATTGTGCTTCTAAAAAATTCACAGTTTTTTGCTGATATTATTTGTGCAAGTACTGTCACACAATACAAAAAAAAAAAAATACACAAACAAAACTAAAAACAAAATTTCTCAATGTTAGCTTTAAATTTTCCTTCATTCTTTAGTTAGTTAAACAAATATACAACATGTAATGTAAAAAATCAAAAGAAAAGAAAATATACTCAATATTTTTATACTAATTTGACTTATCATACAAACTACGTTCAGTTCTAGACCAACCAGTCAAGTTCCACTAGGCAAACCCATGATGTGAAGTACACATAAGTATTCTTTTCTAAGCCACTTCTGACTCAAACAAATATTCTTTCAACAAGCCACTTCTAGCTTAACACCGTTCAAATATTTTGTTTCCCAAGTCACTTTTGGTTCAAACAAGTATTATTGTCCAAACCACTTCGAACTCAACTAGCATTCTTTGGGTAAGCCACTTTGGGATTATACAAACACAAGGTGAGGGTGATCAAAAAATCACGAGCTTAACTCACTAGATAGGGAAACATATTTCAATGTGTACAAGGTTAGACTCTCTCAATAGTTCACTGCAATGAACATAAATAGTGTCTTTACAAACCTGTAGGGCTCAAAATATTTTAACATAGTTTCGACACTTGCAAATTATGGCTCACTTCTTTGTTTTTCTCTTTAAAACATGTCTTTCTATAGACTTGTAAAAAGTATCCATTGCATTTCTTTTTCTAGTCGTTGAGTAGTTTTGAACTCTTCATTATCTTCTTTCTTCATATGCTATCGTCTGATAAGCTCTTGTGTTGAGAAGCATTAAATGCATGACATGTAGCATTAATTTATCTTCGCTTCTTCATACAAACTATTTCATAATTGACAGTATTATCTTCCTCGGTAAAAGAACGTTTTACACCCAACAATGGTTGAAAGTGCACACCGTCCAAAATAAGCAATTGAGTTGAAAAAAATAATTGTGTCGGGAGAGTTGGTGGTCATTGTAGCTTTAACTCACATCCTAAGAGAAATTTAAACGTTGTTGTTTGGACAAACTTAGAAGATATTATCTATATCTTCATACTCAAGCTTTGGAATATTCTTCATGTGCGTCATCTTGAAGTCTTAGTTTGTAGTTTGATTGATCTTTACTTAACTTTTTAGACAAAGTGGAACATGGCCTATTATTGTATCGTCTGTCAGACATAGTTGCTTCATGTTTTTCAAGCTCTTGGCTTTTTGTGTTTAAGGACACAATCAAAACATCAAGGGTGTTATTTTTGTTTTAACAACAAGTCATACAATAAGCAAAGATAATACATATTATGGGTTGTGCAAAATTTTATGTAGCAAAAACATTTTATTAAAGTAAAGTTTCTCATACTATAATTTTCATAAGCTTATAAGTTCTTTGTAAACAAATAGTTCTCTATATGACTTAGAGTGAAAAGATTATTTGTAAATCATTCACAGTTGTGAAGTTAAGACTTTAGTGCAATGAGTGTTTTGTAATCCATAAAAAACATTTGTTGTATAACTTGGAAAAACTTTATGTACTTAGCTTAGAGAGACATTGTGTATTCGATTCTTAATCTAAGGGATAAATTGGATATAGTCGGGAGTGATTCTAAGTACTCATTAAAAGTTAAAGGTAGAAATAAAAATACTTGTAATAAGTGATTAAGTGTACCATCACTATCATTTTTTCATATTAATGTTATTATAAGTCTCGAAAAATCCCTTATTGCATTCATATTTCAAATATATTGAAATTAAATATCATTTTATAAGAAATCATGTTTAAATGGAAAAATTTATACTAAATATTTATAGAGAATCGATTTGCTGATATTTTCACAAAACCTATAGTAGAAGATTGACTAGTTTGTTTAGGAAATCTTTTGACATAACCTATATAAAAGACTTTGATTACAATAAAATATACTTTAACTATACACAACATTAAACACATTGTCAGACGTTGCTCACATATAATTTATATGTATGGTCACATGACATATTTTTGTCATTCACACTTACATAGCATGCTCAAGTTATCAAGAATACAAACAGATTCATTGAGTCGTATGGAAGTTTGAATGAAGCTGATGCAAGTAATAGAAAAAAGGGGATGACAACAAACTGATGGCTACGTGGAGAAAGATCCAGGCAAGAACATATAACAACCTCTGCACATCTTTGCACATGAGTGTAGTGGAAAATACGTGAGCTAGTGGGTAGTTATGAGAGCATAATGGCAGAAGAGAAGGTTATGGATGGTGAACCCTTTTCTCTTTCTTTGTGAATCTCTTCTCTTTGAAACTTTCTTCCTTACTCAATACCCCTGAACTCTCTTGGTATCTATTGCAGGTGAACCCAGAACATTGCTTGGTTGCTGCCATTTTAATTCCTACATCACCTTTTTTTTTCTTTCACAGACACTTAAGAAAAACTATCATTTCATTACTTAATACACTTACTATACCATTGTCCTGTGTTTGCATTATATCATTTGGTGCTTTCATTGAGTTATGATGGCTGACAACACTAGAATGCAAACTATGCAAGCCGCAATCGCGAGATTGACAGAATAATCCGGGATACAACAGGAGCAATTAACTGCTATTACTCAAACTTTAGCTTCCTTACAGGTCCAATTGGCTCAAAACAAATAAGCCTCTCTAGAACGACCTCCATTACAAACCATTTTTGCTCCCATGCGGCACATGAAGGTCGACTTTCCAGGATTTTCGGGTGAAGAGGATGTAACACAGTGGATATACAGGGCTGAACCTTTTTTCAGCTTTTATAATATTTCAGAGGACCAAAAACTCGATCTCATAGCAGTGAGCCTAGAAGGACGCGCATTGGCTTGGTTCCAGATTTACGAGAAAACAGATTCGGTGAGTACATGGCTTGATATTTCTACCGCTCTTCAAATGCATTTTGGTCCATCTCAATTTGAAAATCCCTGTGAAAAGCTTCTTAAATTGAAACAAAACTCATCAGTGAAAAGTTACTTTGATGTATTTAATGAATTAGCAGCTAGAACTTATGGCATGGATGATACTTTGCTTTTGGATTGTTTTGTGGGTGGTTTGCATCCTGAACTCAAAAGGGAGGTGAAATCCCGTTCCCCAGCTTCCCTTATGCAGGTAGTTTCTCTAGCCAAATTATTTGAAGATAAATTTATGTCAGCAGTACAACACTGAAAACCAAGTTTCTTTCCAACACATCAAAATAGAACACCACCCCCCATTAATCCCAAACCTATTGCCACTAACCATGCTCATATACCACATTCACCAACACTGTTACCAACCCCACCTAAATCAGATACCTTATGAAAGTTGTCGCCAACTGAAATCCAATTTCGTCGGGTCAATGGACTTTGTTTTACTTGTGATGAGAAATACACTCCCACACATAAATGTAAAGCCAAACACTACTTCATTATTCAATCCATTGAAGAATTACCTCCTGAATCAGAACCATCTTCTCCATACAACGAAGTCACACCAACTATGCTTGAACCTAAACCACTTTTCGAAGAACCATTGCATTTATCTTATAATGCACTCACAGGGGTCTCTACTCGCTGTTCCATCCATTTCACTGGAAAAGTAAATGGCAAGGATATTCGTATTTTGATGGATGGTGGTAGCTCCGATAACTTCATCCACCTTGAGCTGGCACGAAAATTAGCTGTACCTATACATGCAACCCCACCTTTCCAAGTGCAAGTTGAAAATGGAGAATTATTGCAGTGTGAAGGGTTAATACGTGATATTCCTGTTCATATTCAGGACAACACCCTGCACATCACGACCTTTGTGTTACCAATCGCAAGTGAAGAACTCGTACTAGGAGACATATGGCTGGAGACCCTGAACACTCACCTGGTCAATTACAAGGAGAAATTTGTCACTTTCTTTTATAATAATAGACTCATCACGTTACAAGGAGAGCTACATATAACACCAGCTCTAGCTCAATTGCATCACCTCAAGCGTTTACATGCAACAAAGGAAATTGCATCCCTATACACTCTATTAGTACTACCAGTAGAGGAGAATTTGATGTCACTACAAGCGATGCCACCAGATATGAATCTCGAACTCGCTCAGTTATTGCACACTTATCATACAGTCTTCCAAGTTCCACAGGGCCTTTCCCCTCCTAGAACGCATGATCATGTCATTAATTTGATGCCAGACACGACTCCCGTAAAAGTGAAGCCAAATCGATATCCTCATAGCCAGAAAACCGAGATTGAAAGGATTGTCCAGGAAATGCTTGCTGATGGAATAATCCAACCTAGTTCTAGCCCCTTCTCTTCACCAGTGCTATTAGTAAAGAAAAAGGATGGTTCATGGCGTTTTTGCACAGACTATAGGGCCTTAAATGCGGTGACTATAAAAGACTCTTTTCTGATACCTATAGTAGATGAGTTACTTGATGAACTGTATGGTGCTCAATACTTCTCCAAATTGGATTTAAGGTCTGGCTACCATCAAATTAGGGTGAGGTCCGATGATTGTTTTAAGACTGCCTTTCGTACTCATCAAGGGCTATATGAGTGGTTGGTGATGTCATTTGGCCTGACAAATGCACCTACTACTTTTCAAAGTTTGATCAATTCAATTTTTGCAGCAGCCCTACGGAAGTTTGTATTGGTCTTTTTCGATGATATATTGGTATACAGTCCAGATTGACAATCACATTTGACACATTTACTACAAGTTTTCACGATCCTACAGAAGCATGTCCTATTTGCTAAGTTTTCCAAATGCTCTTTTGGAAAAACAGAGATAGAGTACTTAGGCCATGTAGTCTCTAAAAGAGGAGTGCGGGTAGATGAGTCAAAAATTGAGGCTGTCAAGCAGTGGCCAACACCAACATCTGTGAAACAGTTGAGAGCATTCTTGGGTTTGGCCAGCTATTATAGGCAATTTATTCACCGTTTTGCATTACTAGTAGCCCCATTAACAGATTTGTTGAGAAAGGATAATTTTGCTTGGTCCACACAAGCCCAACAGGCTTTTCTTACATTGAAGATAGCTCTTTCTACAGCACCAGTATTGGCTTTACCCGATTTCTCCAAACCATTTATATTGGAGACCGATGCTTCAGGGACTGGTATAACAGCCATACTAAGCCAGGAGGGCCACCCACTCGCATATTTTTCTAAGAAACTTTCACCTACTGCACAAAAGCAATCTGTATATGCCAAGGAAATGCTTACAATTATATCTGCCGTGGCAAAGTTCAGACATTACCTCCTGGGACATAAATTTATCATAAGGACAGACCACAGAAGCTTGAAAGAAATGCAAGTCCAAACGATCCAAACGCCCGAACAACAAATGTGGTTGGCTAAACTTTTAGGCTACGATTTTACCATTGAATATAAGAAAGGTTGTGAGAACAATGGTGCTGATGGCTTATCCAGGTCGTTTTTAACATTAACGACAGTGAATTGTGCATTGTTGAGCCAATTACATGAGGAATTAAAGCAGTATGACCCACAAGGGGACTTCACTGAACTCGAGAGGCAATCTGGAAAGTTGCAGCAAAGACAGGGTTTATGGTATTGGGCAAATCGCATAATCATTCCACGAAATTCCAACACAATAAAGGCAATATTACAAGAGTTCCATGATTCAATTTTAGGGGGACATGGTGGCTATCAGAAAACACTTGCTCGAATTACAGCTCAGTTCTTTTGGAAAGATATGGCCAAATCGATTAAAGTGTATGTCAAAGTATGCCAAATTTGTCAACAAGCTAAGTATTATACGCTACCACCAGCTGGCCTTCTACAACCGTTACTAATTCCAACTCATATTTGGCAGGATATTTCAATGGACTTTATCACAGGCTTACCAGTGGTGCATTGTTATTCAATGATTTTAGTAGTTGTTGATCGATTGTCTAAATTTGCTCATTTTATACCATTGCCACCAGATTTCAATACCCCTAAAGTGGCAGAGGTTTTCATTAAACAAGTGGTGAGTATTCATGGTCTTCCTCAATCAATCGTCTCCGATCGCGACAAAATTATTACTAGTAAGTTCTGGAAACAGTGTTGCAAGGGATAGGGAATTAGATTGGCACGAAGTTCTGCCTATCATCCTGAATCGAATGGCCAAACAGAAGTTTTGAATCGCTGTCTTGAAATGTACCTTCGCTGCTACACTCAAGAGAATCCTAAAGATTGGCTCAAATTGCTACCTTGGGCAGCATACAACTATAACACATCCTTCCATTCTGCAATTGGAATGACACCATATAAGGCAGTATTTGGACGTAACCCACCGCCACTGATTTGTTATAGTGCTAATACCTCCGATACACCTGCATTGCAGGAGCAATTACAACAACGGGATACACTGTTGGACACATTGAAGAACAACTTGCGTAGTGCCCAAACAAGAATGAAAATAAGAGCTGACAGCAAAAGAAGATAGCTGGAATTTAAAGAGGGAGACTTTGTCTATGTCAAACTTCACCCATACCGACAACATTCAGTTGCTTTGCGCAAGAATCAAAAACTGTCAATGAAGTATTTTGGTCCGTTTCCCATTATTC
>Ga0099824_1006101_pt1 | contig 16696 bp, 12 predicted proteins | sample SiratrowhiteBW_FD_76837 | JGI IMG/M metagenome (GOLD analysis project Ga0099824, IMG submission 76837) | Root nodule microbial communities of legume samples collected from California, USA - Siratro white BW | ecosystem: Host-associated > Plants > Roots > Nodule | place: USA: California...
AAAAAAAAATATATATATAAAAAAAAATATATATATATATATATATATATATATATATATATATATATATATATATATATATATAATTAAAATAGAATTAAAAGGTATTATATTATTATTTAAATAAATATGTTAATGAAGTTATATTCTATTACATAGTATTAATTATGATATTTATTAATTGTAAGATAAAATTAATTTCAAAATATGAAAATTCAAATGTTTGTAAATTATTACACTATATCTCAAGAAGTGAAATTTAAGTCTAACTCAATCTTACAAAATCAGTATGAGAAGTTAGGTTTGCATCCATTTATAAATTATTGAAAGACCTAATCTCTAGTCGATTTGTAATCTCTAATACACCCCCTCACACCGAGACTGCTCAACTCGTGTGTGCGACTATATTGTCTAAGGGTGGTCCGATAACGGCCCGATGATGATATGATTTTGACAGGAAATGATGCTCAAGAGATTGCTTTGGTCAAGTCTCAACTTGATTACTTATTCAAAATTAAGGATTTTGGTCAATTGAAATTTTTTCTTGGATTAGAAGTTGCTAGATCAAGGAAGGACATTTTCCTTAACCAAAGAAAATACACTTTAGAGCTTCTAGATGCTACAGGCTTATTAGGATGCAAACCTTCTAACACTCTATGGATCCTCAAATAAAGTTCTATTCCAAAAAGAGTCATCTTCTTGAAGACATTTCCATGTATCGACGGCTGATTGGACAGTTCATCTTCCAGACCAATACTAGGCCCGCCATTTGTTTTGCTGTCAATCATCTCTCATAATTCTTATAAGTTCCTACAATGGCTCATTACCAAGCAGCACTCAGGGTTCTCCATTATCTCAAAGCTAATCCTGGTCGGGGGCTCTTCTTTCCTAGTGGTTCTCCTTTACAACTGAAAGGTTTTTGTGACTCAGACTAGACATTATGCCCTGAAACTTGTCGCTCTGTTACCGACTTCTGTCATTTTTCTTGGTGATTCATTAATCTCTTGGCGATCCAAGAAGCAACACACAGTTTCACGATCCTCCTCTGAGGTTGAATATCGTGTTTTGGCATTGGCAACATGTGAAATTCAATGGTTGTCTTATTTGCTTCGTGATTTACATATTGTTCCTCAGGCCACTGCAGTTCTTTTTTGTGACAACAAGTCTGCCTTACATTTAGCTGTCAATCCTGTGTTTCATGAGCATAGCAAACACATTGAAATTGATTGTCATGTGGTTAGAGAAAAGGTTCATTATGATGTTCTTCGTTTGCTTCCTATCAGCACTAAGTCACAGGTTGCTGACATCTATACAAAACCAACAGACACCATATATTGTCCCACAACAAAATTATTCCTCTCCTACTTTCACAGCTCTTGATAATCTTATACCTCCTGTTATAAGAAAATCCACTAGAAGTACCAAACCTCCTGCTTACCTCAAGGATTTTCATTGCAACGTATCTGTGGGCATAGAAAGCAAAAATTCCTCTTTATTTAAATATCCTATTTCCAGTTTTGTTAATTACTCAAAATTTTTTAACAATCATAAGCATTTTGCATTTGGTATCTCTTTAATTGTAGAACCCAAAACTTATGCACAGGAAGTGAAGCATGAGAACTGGAGGAAAGCCATGGATGGATGATGAGATTAATGCTTTAGTTCAAACTGGAATTTGGGAGTTTGTTGACCTTCCAATTGGAAAACAAATAGTGGGATGCAAATGGGTGTATAAGACTAAACACAAGGCTGATGGCTCAATTGAGAGATTCAAGGCTAGGCTAGTGGCTAAGGGATTCACACAACAAGAAGACATTGATTTCAGAGAAACTTTTTCCTCCAGTGGCTAAAATCATTACTGTAAGGCTCTTATTGGCCATTGCAGCCACTAAAAATTGGCTCCTTGAACAACTTGATGTCAACAATGCTTTCTTGCATGGAGATCTTCATGAAGAAGTCTATATGGAGGTTCCTAAAAGTGTAGTTCCTCCAAAACCTGATCAGGTCTACAAGTTGAGAAAATCTCTTTATGGTCTTAGATAAGCTAATAGACAGTGGTATGAAAAGTTGTCTAAAGTTCTTATAGCTTCGGGTTATACTCTATCACAATCTGATTTTTCTTTATTCACTAAACAATCTGCTACTATGTCAACTCTGATTTTGTTCCATTTGCAAGAATTCATCATCTATAATGGCTTCAGAAGTGCCATTATTTTCAGTAGTAAATATGACTACTTTGTCGTTCGATCATCCACAGTAAATCTCTTAAATGATTCTTCCAATTTATATTATGGCTCCTTCAACAAAAATTCTTAGAATTCTCAAGCCAATAGATGGACCAAGAATGACAAGCATTATAATAGTAAGAGATGCACACATTGTGGTAGAAGAGGTCACACAATTGATAAATGTCATTGATTACATGATTTTCCACCAAACTACAAAAGGAGAAAATTCTTTGTTAACAATGTCACTGCAATTAAAAAGGCAAATGAGAGTGAGACGCTTACAAATCGAAAGGAGTCTCAACAGTCTTCTAGTTTTAGTTTGACCAAAGAACAATATAACTCTCTCCTGAATCTTCTTCAGCAATCTCAATCTCAATCTCAGTTAGCTGCAACCCTTAGCACTGAACATCATAACATTTCCAACACATCCACAAGTATCATTTGCAATCTAAAATCAATACCAAAATTTGTCCTTTGGATCTTAGATTCAGGTGTCACTGATCATATTAGTTCATCTCTAGAGAATTTTGTGACATATAGAATTATTCCTGATATTCCTATCAAGCTAACTAATGGAACTATAGTTTATGCAAACATTAAAGGCACTATCATATTTTCTACTACATTCATTCTGCATAATGTACAATACACACTCAGATTTAACTTCAATCTCATTTCAGTATCTCAATTAGTCAAAATCTGATTGTTTCATTAGGTTTATTGATCAAATATGTGAAATACAGGATAATCACACTATGAGGATGATTGGTTTTGCTAAGATGCACCATGGACTCTATGTTATTGAAAATTCTAAGGGATCAGGAAAACACTTTTCCCCAAATTCAATTTCAATAAATTCTGTGTTGGTTAATAAGGTGAATAATTAGCATTTTAGACTAGGTCATTTGTCTAAGGACAAACTATTTGTATTGTCAACAAAGTTTAATTACATTTCCAGCAAAACATGTGATATTTTTTGTCAAATATGTCCACTTGCTAAACAAAAAAGACTTTCATTTCCTATAAACACTTCTTTAAAATTTTTGATACGTTACATATAGATATTGGGGACCATTAGCTATTACTTTTGTGGATGGACATAAATATTTTTTTGACTGTTGTGGATGATTTTTTTAGACATAATTGGATTTTTCTTTTGAAAACTAAATCAGAAGTATAGAGTTGCATTAAATCTTTTATTAGTTTGGTTAGAACTCAATTTTCTACTACTGTCAAATGCATTAGGTATGATCAAGGACCTGAATTTAATTTGCATCAGTTTTATTCTCTCAAAGGCATAGAACATCAAATGTCTTGTGTTGAGACTCCACAACAAAATGGAGTGGTAGAGAGAAAACGTCAACGCATTTTAAACATTACTAAGACTCTTATTTTTCAAAGTAACTTGTCTAAATTGTTTTGGAACTTCACAGCCTCTTATGCTGTTTTTTCTACTTAATAGATTGCCTAGCAAGGTTTTACATAACAAAAGTCCTTATGATATTTTGTATGACTCTTCTCCTGATTTAACTTTTATTAAAGCTTTTGGTTGTGAAGCTTTTGCATCAACTTTGACTCATAATAGGACGAAACTTGATCCTCGGGCTAGATGATGTGTTTTGACAAAATACCCCAATACTTTATTTCTTAGAAGATTAAAATATATAGAGCAATGTCTTCCTAAAATTTCTCCTAAAGATCCATTGAAATCCGTTCAAGATCCGCCAATACATTTAATACCTATCCAATATAACCAATCATATCTTATAGAATATTACAAAATAAAAAAAATGTATAACAAAGATATACAATAATTACAATACCCCCTTAAGTTGGAGCGTGAAGATCTCGAATGCCCAACTTGCGAAGGAAAAACGAATATTGTTGTTTCCAATGCCTTGGTAGCCACAATATTGTTCCCATCGGTCATCTTCTCATTTGGATGATTATTTTGATCCTTTAGCAATTTCATTAGCGCTTGAAGTTGATCATGACTTAATCGAAGAGATTTCACGTTATTCCTATCTGATGTACTTCCTATGGTTGAGCTTCCAGGTATGGCCTAGGTTGCATTAACCCACACAGCACCACGACCTCGGTCTGCCCCTTTTTCTGTTCGCTCCAGCGAGGATTGCGATCCCCTACCACGACCTCCTCCATCTTTCAGTTAGTGCGTGGTCTATCACCCCACCACTCGGGGTATCCAATGAGTGCAAAGCAAGAATTTATGTCATGCCCATTACGTTTGCAATTGGAGCAAATAATTGTTGTCTTTCCTATGCTGCAGCGAGGATTGCGATCCCCTATCACGACCTTCATTCTTTTCGTCAGTGTGCGGTCTATCACCCCACCACTTGAGGTATCCAATGAGTGCAAAGTAAGAATATATATCATGCCCACTGCGGTTGTAATGGGAGCAAATCATTGTTTTGTCTTTCCTATCTACTCTTCCATGAATAGTAAAAGTCATTACCTCTCCTCTGTCTTCTTTCCCATATGTCATGGTCTGTACTCGTTCTTCTTGAATTGGAATTGAGTAAACTTCGTTCAGATTTCGTAACGGATCATGTGCCAAAATATTAGAATGAACTGTGCCATAAATTGTGTCATCTAACCCCATAAGAAATGTATATACCCTTTCCTCTTCTCGTTTCTTTTCAAGAATCGATCCAAGATCACATGTGCATCCTCCGCATTTACAAGTTGGCGGCTGATCATAATTCGCCAATGCATTCCACAACTGTTTAAGCTTTCCGTAGTAATTAACAATGCTTATTCCTTTTTGTCTGCACTCAGCGAGATTGGATTTTATTTGCTAAATTCTTGGTTCCTTGACCAATGGAAACCGGTCACGAATATCATTCCATAAGTCCTATGAGATCTCGACATATGAGATCGTTGAGCGGAGAGATGATTCAATGGTATTTCGAATCCACGACACCAATAAGGAATTAATGGTCCACCAATCTTCAAGGTCTGTTGAGTCATCCATCTGCTTCCTGATTGACCCATCAATAAAGCCAAATTTCTTCCTCGCCTTCAAAGCCGTTCTTACGAAACGAGCCCATTCATCATAATTAAACCCTTTAATTGTACCTGCTTAATCAAGAGACCAAGATTGTCAACAGTGGTTATGTCGTAAGGTGAGATAGTTCTTCATTGACGGTTGCCATCATTGGATTCTTCAGCCATGATTCAATATATGTTGGGTGTATATGGGACCTGGCTCTGATACCATGACAAAATACCCCAACACTTTATTTCTCAGAAGATTAAAATATATAGAGCAATATTTTCCTAAACTTTCTCCTAAAGATCCTTTCAAATCCGTACAAGATCTGCTAATACAATCAATATTGTGATTATTGTATATATTTATTATATATCTGTTTTATTTAGTAATATTCTATAAGATATGATTGGTTATATTGGGTAGGTATTGATTGTGTTAGCGGATCTTGAACGGATCTTTAGGAGAAAGTTTAGGAAAACATTGTTCTATATATTTTAATCTTCTGAGAAATAAAGTGTTGGGGTATTTTGTCACCTAAAGTCCCTTCAAATTCGTTCAAGATCCGCTAATACAATCAATATTTACCCAATATAATTAATCATATCTTATAGAATATTACTAAATAAAAACAAATATCTAATAAATATATACAATAAATATGTTTATTCGGGTTACAGATCAGGGATCAAGGGTTTACTTTTTTATGATTTACACACCAGAGAGCTTTTTTTATCCAAAAATGTATCTTTCAATGAATATAGTTTTCGTTTTAAGCATATTATCAATCATACAGATAGTGAAAATTTTGTCATGTCACATTCTTCTGATTATCAAGACATTGATCTCTCTTTCCTTACATCCTCCTTATCACTACAAAACCTCACTCTGATACCATCTCAAGAAGTAGAATTTAAGTCTAACTCAACCTTACAAAACCGACTTAAAAAGTAAGGTTTGTACCTATTTATAAATTATTAAAAGGTCTCATCTCTAATTGATATTCAATCTCCAACACTATATAAAGGTATATGGAGAGAAAATATTATAAGACGAGAAGATGTAATCATAGTCGTTTGATGAAAATATATTTAGATTAAAAACTTAATTAAAATGTAAGATATAACTAATTTCAAAATATAGAAGTTACAATATTTATAATTATTAGATATACATATATTATATAGCTGATAATGTATTCTTCATTATTTTATATCATCTTTATTTATTTTAGATTTGACTATACACTTAGAAATTATTAAATAAATGAAGAATAACTTGATAAATTAACATTATTTTAGTCTACACATTTTAATTAAAATAATATTTCATTTTTTAAAATATATTTATTATTGTATTATTAAACTAAATGGTCTGGACTGTATATTTTAATATAAAAAATTGGAGAAAATGTGTTTGCATATCTTAGAAAATAATAATACAACTAATTATATAATTTAATAGAAAAGTGAAAGATAGTTTAATATTCATTAAAAAAATTATTGTAATAGTTGTCTCATATGGTTGTATTCACGTATTTTCCTTCTACGATATAACGTTAAATGGATTAAACGTTACATTTTAACTTAAAGAGTAATTTTTCTATTCCATTTTATCTCGTCGTACTCGTATTAATTGAAACATTGTTAATAAATTAATATGCAGATATGACTTTTTTTTTACAATCTAATTTTAATTTATAAAAAAATCATTTGATTTTGTTTTCTTATTTTTCTCTTAAAAAGATATCATAGAAAAGTTTATCTGAACATGAACTTAAGTTCTAAAAGTGGCTAAAATCTCATACGATTGAACCTTACATAATTTTACATACATTATTGACATATGATATTGTGTGTATAAAATCTTAGGGTGGATCTAACATTGAATTTTCATGTAGACATTTTGAGGGAAGTGCTTCTAGTTCGGGTTCGTTAATTCAGTTTGTATAGACATTATTTGAAGTTTTAACCCAACAAGTTCGAGGCCCAATTATAAACACTCAATGGTTAATTACGTTTTGCACCCCCTATCTTCTTGTTATACTTCCAAAAAATTTAAAATTCCTACTTTGCCTTTCATTTATTAAATGACAATGAAGCTTTTTTTTGCACCAGTATGCTACATTTGTATTCTTATTCTTCAACGGAGGAGCTGCTGCAAGTTTGTTAGAGAGTAATGTTTTGGCACGCCAACTTTAAGGTGAGTAGTTATTTGAGCGTTAACGGTTATAATTTTTTTTTTTTTGAACATGCTTGAATTACTAATTTAGAGTTTCCAAAGAGAAAAATAGTTTCTTCTTAATTATATGATTTGAAACTTGAAAATAGTATTATGGACTATACAATATAAAACACAATTTAGCTTTTGAAATTATATTTCGATTGTATTATCTAAAATACAATTTTTAAGTTTTAAATTTTATAGTTTAGAAGTCAAAAATTGTGTTACGAATTATACAATTTATAATGTAATTTTGACTTTTGAACGCATAATCTAAAACTTTAAAATTGTTTTCTAAATTATATAATCTAAAACATAACTTTAAAGTTTTGAGTTATGTAATTCAAAAGAAAGTCAAAATTTTTATTGTACATGTGGTTTAAAGTGATAATGTTGATTTTTTTTATTTTTTTAATGAAAGTTGATCCTAAATTTTGGAGTGAAATATAATATGAAGTTAATACCAATAATTGATAATGTTATTGGAATATGATTATATATTTATTGGAAAATGTTTGACAATACTTTATGAGTTGTTATAAATATTTTTTAAACATAGCTTAATTTGATGAAATTATTCAACGCTCTTAACGTTATATTGTTGATGGATAATATATATAAAATGATTAAGTATATGTTGTTTTTATTTGAGATTATTGGTGTGACCTTCACTAAATTAACTTTTTATGATGTTTTGTGTTATTAGCAAGTGAAAGAGAATACAACTTTATTTAGATTTTTGAAAGACTTAGAGGATTGATTTTCTTCTCTCTAAGTAATTGTTTGGAAGGAAGATCTTGGACTCATAAAATGCAAATTTAACACTCTTTTTATAAGAAGCTTCAAATTTTCAATGTTAATTTCATATCAAGAATGTTAAAACTAAATGTAAAATTAAAATGTTAGTGGATTTCATAAAGGAATGAGAAGTGGTTATGATGCATGGAGATGTCTTATAAATTGTCCATAGACCATCCATTATTTATTGAATATGTGAATGATGGATGAGTTTTTAGGAAAATTTGTGGTTATTTACTTTAACGCCAACCTTGTATATAATACAAATTTGGATGAGCATTTGTATAATTTGAAATTTGTTTTATTTGTGCTTGAAAAAAAAATGTTGTATTATAATTTGAAAAAATGTTTTCTTTGTAAATATCATGTTGTTTTCTTGGAATTTATGATTACTTCTAATACAAAGAAAATAAAAACAATTCAAGAATAACTAACTCTTAAAATTGTAAATAAAGTAAGAAGTTTTCAAGTATTTATTATTGTTCTAGCCACAAAGGTTTTTGATTGTTCACTAGGCTAGTCCAAATAAATTTTTTTTAATCTCTTATCTAATGATAGACTTGTTCTATTTATTCGTTTGTCTTGGAAAACATCTTGGAAAACAACTGACTCTGGTACCAAAATCGTATCTAAATTGTGTAACAACTTCCAATACTTTACCTACTTCTTTTAACATATATTTGTTCAAGGATTTGAATCAGTCTTTGAACGTTAGGAAAACAACTGATTATGGTACCAAAGTCGTACCCAAATTATGGAACAACTTCCAATACTTTACCTACTTCTAACAAATATTTGTTCAAGGATTTAAAATATTTGATTCCCTATTTGGTTATGAGAATCTTATCAGTTATTATTCGTTATAGAACTGTTAAGTCTACTAAAAATGAGTATATACATATTTAGGCCTACATTATCTCCGTCTATTTTCATAAATATGTAGATCTTTTTTAACACCTCTTTTATATTAACAATACCACCTTAAGCCCATAATAGGTCAATAACTTTTATAAAAGATTTGTTAATGACTTTAATACATTGTTTTTAAAATAAAAATCAACATGTATCCATTTCTATTTTGTCCAACTTTGCTAAATTTTTTCTCTTTTTTCACGTGTCTTGTTTATCCATTAAAACATGTTAGCTAACACTTGTAATGTTAAGATTATATTTTTCTTTTATTTACATCCAAGTGTAACAGAACAAATTATAATAAATTATTTGAGAATGAAAAAGAAGAAATTAAATGTTTTTAATAATCAATTTAGGTGAGGAGAAACTTCTCCATTAAGGTTATTCCTTGAATTATTTGATTTTATTAAGGATTTCTTAATTCTGGGACGATTCTTAAGGTTTATCGAATCTCATGATGTTTTTGTTCCTATTCAATTCTACTTCTACATGTCAAAATATTTATTTTCCAATTAATTATGCAAAAATTTTAAAGTTCATCAATAATAAAATGATCTTACAAATTTGGTATTAATTCCTCAAGACACATTTAATCATGAGTTGAATTTTACAAAGTATTTTTCAATGTTTTAAGTGTTTAAATTGCATGTCAATTGAAATCAGGAATTAGTGAGTCATGTAATACAAAAATCATCATCAACACTACACTAAAAAAAAAGTACTATCATCTACTTTTTCTAACTAACTCGTAATAGAATTAATTATATAAATTATTTTATAAGATCAAGTGAATGTTTTATGAACAAGCTTTAAATAATATTGTTTAATGATATTGTAGGCTAAAAAGGAGAGTTAAATAAATCTATACAAATGGTTGAATAAGATTAAATTTATCCTTATTGTTTTCATTAATAATATTATATTTATCACACTGTCTATATTTAATAATGAATTTTTAAGTTTTTATGATGAATGTTCTGATCGCTTAAAAGGCATGCTTTCTTGTAGATACATTTATATGATTTTGTCTTTATTCTAAAAAAAGGGTTTCATGAATTTTGAATGGTTTCATCAATGAGTGTCTCTTTATCTTCAAAACATTTTGTATTTCTTACAGACTACATTTCTTAGCAAATTTAGTATAAGCCTAGAAATTTATATTTTTTAATTAAGTAGTTAATTATTTGAGTTTCAGTGATATTATAAATCATATTAATAGGAAAAATGGTGAATAATCTATATTAATATCATGATGGAAAAGAAATTCAACTTAAAATTGAAACTATTAATAAGTCAGGACAATTATGGATGAGTTGATTCTTAATGTAATGAATTTGCTGATATTTCAGTTTATTGTAACTTTCATTATTATTATGTGGGTCCCTCTTATTTCTTCCCAAGGTTGTTTGAGTGGAGAATTTTCTTCTTTTTGAAACTTCTTAAATTTATGAAGAAAATTAGAACACCTTCTCATTTTTCTTTTTCTGAGATATTTTAAATTTTTAATTTGAAAACAACGTATCATATTTGTAATAATTTGTGAAAAGTATTTAAAAGATAAAAACAAAGCATCACGCCTTTCTAATTAAATATTTATCTTCATCCAACACAATTTCTTTCCCTGGATGATGAATTTAAGAAAGTAGAATAAAATAAAAAAGAAAAATAAAAGAATAGAGTTGTTTGGATTAAAAAAAAGAGTGAACGAAAAGTTTATAAGTGGTTTAATTGATGTGATTAAATAAAAAATGATAAATTAATTTAATGTGAGAAATATTTTATGAAAATATAAAATAAGATTAAAAGATTTTAAATTAAAAGAATCATTATAAAATACAATTAAAAGTTATATTTTAAAATAACAAATTAAAATAGTTTAACAAAATATCAAAATTTAAATTGTTTTGATATTTATTATCTCAATACTTTTCCTCTCATAATATACATAAAAAAATGTTTAAAACTACGCCTAATTGATTATGTTGTTTTAAAAATAATATTTTTTTTTTCGCAAATCCTTTTATCATTGCAAAAAAGGTATAGGTATAAAATATTTTTCAATTTTTTTTGCTATTTAATAATTTATTTATTCATTTTTTAAACATTCTTACTTTACGTTTGTGATTTTTCGCAGTATAATCCAAATAGACAATAACAGGAAATCAAGATAAAACATAGTCAAATTAAATAATGATTAAAAAAAGTATAGCTATAAAATAAACTAATGCTAATTTGAAGCCCTTTTGTTTGCTGGAAAATAATAATCAGCTTTTTACTATTTTGTTAGTAAGTGTATCAACAAGTCGTTGTAGTATAGTGGTAAGTATTCCCGCCTGTCACGCGGGTGACCCGGGTTCGATCCCCGGCAACGGCGAATATTTTAATTTAACTTTTCTACATTTTTTTTTTCATGAATTAAAAAAGGTTTTAACAAAACTAGCTGTGGAAGATAAGAACGTTAGAACAGCGTTAGAAAAAAAAAAAACGGCCATGGGGTGGGGTCACCTCGGAAGGCATGGCTCAGATTCAGCCGGCGACTCGGAGGCTGGTCCGAGCACCTCCGCCACCGAGCCACGGCGGTTTCCATTGGCGGCTCAGCCGGAAATGATGCGCGCCGCCGAGAAGGACGATCAGTACGCCTCTTTCGTCTACGAAGCCTGTCGTGACGCCTTTCGCCACCTCTTTGGTCTCTCTCTCTCTCTCTCTCTCTCTCTTTCTTCCAATTATATAAAGTTTCCGATTCCGAATGAAGTTTCAATTAACCGTATTCTGTTGTTGTTGTTGTAACTCTTGCTACAGGTACCAGAGTTGCGGTGGCTTACCAAAACGAGGTAAACTCTCTTTCCTTTAGAGCGAGATTTGCGTTTTAACACTTTGAATGTGAACTGACTAACCGCGTTTTCGTATTGATTCCGTCGTAGACGAAGCTCTTAGGGCAGATGCTTTACTACGTTCTCACAACTGGCTCCGGACAGCAAACCCTTGGAGAGGAATACTGCGATATCACTCAGGTTTCGTACTCGAAATTTTTAAATTCGGTTCAGGATTGGATTGCCTTTTGAATTTGCATTTTATTTTTTACACTGTTCAAGTTTTTCAATTGCCTTAACTGGTTGATTTCACTGCGAACTTTAATATTGTGAAAAAGTGCGGACAAATACGATCGATAGGATGCAAATATCTCGAAAACCTTGACGGTGCGGTCTTATTTGCGATTACAGTTCATTTTTTAAGGCCTTGTTACTGTTGTATTCATGAATTGATTTGATGAATTCGCCTATTGTTCTGAGATGAATCTTGTTGATTGGTTTATTAGGTTGCAGGAACCTATGGACTTCCTCCCACGCCTGCGAGGCGTGCCCTTTTCATTGTATATCAGTCGGCTATTCCATATATGGCAGAAAGGATTAGGTTGATTATTGCTGATTCATTGGATGTTTACTTTTCGTTCCAATTTATGTGATTTAGATGTGTGCCTGTCAAATTTCGTGACGACTTGATTGTTTGTTAATTCCACAGTTCTAGAATTGCTTCACGAGGCATTGTCCTTGCTGACTCAGAGTCTGCCGAGGGTTTTGGAGAAAATGCCCACAGGAGCTCTGGTTCTCAGATTTCTGACACTGGTCCTTTATCCTCGTCGGGACAATCTGTTACAACTCTGTCAAGGTTGAAGGGGAAACTGAGTGCATTTTGGTTGCATTTGGTTCAGAGATGGCCCTCGGTATATTAATCCCTGCAGATAGTTTTCACATTAAACATGGATTTGGAAGTCAATATATTCTTCTTTGGGTACACTTGATAATTTTTATTACAACAATAAATTATCAGGGAATTTACTAGTTAGGTTATATCAGGGAATTTACTAGTTAGGTTATAATTTGCCACTCCTATGACACTGCTTTTGTCATCCCCTTAGAATCTGTTTTCTAACAATTTGACTTCATTTAATTGGTCTAGTTAAATGCAATTCTTTATATGTTTTCTTCCGCTGAATCTAGTTTTTATTCCCTGCCACCAGATGCTCCCTTTTGTTCGTGAGTTGTTGCAGTTGGCTCTTCGTGCTAACCTTATGTTATTCTACTTTGAAGGTAATTCTCTACTTGATAGGCTCATGACAGTTGTGAAATGTGGAAAATCTACAAACAAGTTTTCTAAATCTTGCCATTCCTTCATTTTGCAGGCCTCTACTATCATATATCCAAACGTGCTGCTGGCATCCGTTATGTATTTATCGGAAAAGCATCAAACCAAAGACCTAGGTAATGTCTTTGATATTTTAAGATTTAATAAATATGTGGATAATTTGGGAAACCCCCTGAAATTGCTTTGTAAAAGGTCTGTCATGTGAATGACTAATTGTGTTATTATTCACTTGGTTTGTTTCATATGAAAGCATCAATTTGACATTTTTATAGTTGGAAATTACCTTTCTTTAGTTCCACCTACGCAATTTAATCTTTCATTTCTTATCAGTCATTTTAGTAATTTTCTCTTCAGATTTTAGACTTACAGCTCCTCTTCTCTATAACTTCGGTCCTTGGCAGATACCAAATACTAGGAGTATTTCTGTTGATTCAACTTTGTATAATAGCTGCTGAAAGTCTCCGCCGAAGAAATTTTACTTCAATTGCTGGTTCAGTTAATCAAGCATCCTTTGCATCCCACGATAGATCAGCAGGTTATTGGTGTTATTTATTCAATTATTTTTATTATTTTTCATTTTCGTAATTTATATATCTACCAATATGCATTGGACATCTTTTATTTTTCTGCCTTTCCAGTTAGTCTTTTTCATAACCTGATTCCCGTATCATGTACTACAGGACATGGTTTACCTGTTTTAAATGAAGAGGGTACTCTGGCAACTCCAGATATTGACAGAGGAAGTTGGGTCCCTGATTCTTCATCTTCTGAGGTTCAATTCTCTCATTACATTATTCTGTCCTCCCCACCCCTTTTTAATGGACAGTATTTTACTCCATGCTTGTTGAGATGTGATTGAGGTAAATCAAATGAGAGTTGGTGTGCAATATATTATTTGAAAATGCAATGGGATAGAATAGACATGTTTGACTTACGTAAGCTCTGTTTGGAGAAACTTCTCCATAAGTATTTCCACAGGAGAAAAATAAGAAGAAAAAATGAAATTAGTTTTTATCAGCAAAAATTAGATTATGTATAAAAGTAAATTATAGAAGCTATTTCATATTAGCTTCTCCAAAATTTGATCTTTAATTTCCGTATAAGCTAATTTTAGCTTAAGTAGATTTCATTTTTCTTGGAAGCTATGGACGTTGGACACGTATAATCTCCACAATGTAGGATATGATGAGATGGATATATATATATATATATGTGTGCGTGTGTGTATATGTATATTGAACATTATTATAACTTTTTTAAATTGACAATCAAGATTTATATATTTATAGTTATGTATAAACAAAGTTAGTAAAATATAACAGTCTAAACATATATTGTCACCTAATACAAAAGTGAATCCAATTTATGTATCTAAAGTCCGAAAAGTGAAAAGATTATTTAATTCATTTAAGATATGTCATCTCCTTCTTGATCATCATCATTGAAAAAAAAAACGCTTTGGCCAGATTCATCTAAAGACAAATTAACAACTTTAAAATATTCCACATTATACAAAGATAAGAGGAGAATAAATAAAAACATTTCTGAAAATACATATATAATCTAGATATTCCTGACTATATAGGATCTGCTCCTTATTTCTGTAATCATAATAAAACCTCACAATAAGTTTTTGAGTTTTTAAAATGTCAGTTTGCCTTTATTAACTTTTTGTCGTGTCAAAACTATGTTAGAGACCCAAATTTTTTTCTTAATTTGGATACCTCACTGATACCTGTCGAACACAGGGACACACTATTAAAGAAGTGTATCCGAGCTTCATAGTTGAGAAGTGTTTAAGGAGAATTTTCCTCTAATAGGCTCGTAGTTGTGCTTGAAATGCTGATGTTTAATCATAGAATCCGAACTATAAGTTTTGAAATCCGAGGATAATTTTTTAGACAGATATAAAAGAAATGTATTCTTTAGACAGATATAAATGAAAAATTATATATAGATATGTTTCAACTAGCTTTGTTCCTTGATGAATTAGATTTTTTATAATCATTTTTGTGGTTACTGTGGTTGCGGGTTTCCCCCAACTTGTATGGGCCATAATATCAGTGCTTTTCTTATGATTCGAATTGTTCACACTTTTGGCGATTTACGTTAGGTTGAATGCTGTTGTTGATAAAGAAAACACTTAATTATTTTCATCGACAAATGCTAAGATCTATGGAATTTCACATGGCATATTTAAATAAAGAGCCTCCAGAGAATTGGTAGTTCCATATCATCTCGACTATCAAGTGTTTGACAAGTCCTTTTTCTATTTGCAGCATCATTCAGCTAGTGGGGTTAGCAAGTGCACACTTTGCCTGAGTAATCGTCAATACCCAACAGCTACTTCCTGTGGCCATGTATTCTGCTGGTAAGTCTTGGTGCTTTCTTACTGCTTTGCTTTCCATTTGCATGCTTCTTTCCCTGTCTCATCTTCTGTTTTGATGTAAACCATGTAGGAACTGTATCACAGAATGGTGCAACGAAAAGCCAGAGTGCCCTCTTTGCCGCACCCCCATAACACACTCGAGTCTAGTTTGTGTATATCATTCAGACTTCTAGAATCTGCTCCTCTGTATGTACATATATAGAAGATATCATCAAAGGCAACATTTTCTTCATCCTGGATCTGACAAGGACTGTATGAACATTTGAGTTATTCATTTTTGTATTAGGATGTCAATAATTAATTTGATTACACTTTTGGGTTCAAGTTTCATATTTTTTTTAGTATAATATTTTAATGCAGTGAATATTCTTGTTGGAAAAAAATAACCATTATAATAGAACCATCACTGCATGGTGATTCTGAATCAATTGTTTCTCTCAACGGCAGGTGGGGCAACTGAGATAAGCTAACAAGCCTGCTGCTCAAATTGTTTTAGAAACAAAACTATAACTACTACAGTATTCTTCCGACCTTGACGGCTTCTTTCGGTTTTCCTTCTACAAGGGATACATTTTTATTCCTAAGTTGTATTTTCATTTATTTAATTTCTCTCTATTCATGGCAAATTTAGTAAGAAATGAAAAAAAAAGGTGAATTTCTACCAATGGAGAGCCACTTAACAGGCCCAGTTCGGCTTATATGCCAACTGTAGCGCTCTCTCTCTTTAACCTTTTAGTGGCCTTTGCTAAAGGAAATTTTGTTCGTATTCCAGAATTTTCCATATGTATGATTAAATTATGCATTATATTAAATTATCCTACTTAAAACGTGTAGTTGATTTATTCTGTGTTTAATATTTTTAACATATATATATATATATATATATTATATGCTTATTACTTATTTGCCCGTGCTTGTGTGAGTATCCAAAAAAATTATTTATGAACAATATATTTTAGTATAGATTACATAGTTTTTTTTTTTTTTTAAAAA
>Ga0099824_1006103_pt1 | contig 16690 bp, 7 predicted proteins | sample SiratrowhiteBW_FD_76837 | JGI IMG/M metagenome (GOLD analysis project Ga0099824, IMG submission 76837) | Root nodule microbial communities of legume samples collected from California, USA - Siratro white BW | ecosystem: Host-associated > Plants > Roots > Nodule | place: USA: California...
ATTATATATAAAAATAATAATATATATAAATAAAATATAATAAAAAATTAAATTAAATTATTTTATTTTATTTTTATATTTTAATTTATTATAGTATAATATATATATATATATATATATATATATATATATATATATTAATAAAATATTAATAATACAATTATTACAAAAATTATTAATATTTATGGAAGATAAATAATAATAAAATATTAACGAATCCAATTTATTATGTTTTTTATATTTGATTATATAGTAAATACTTTATTATTGTTTATGTATATTTTTTCACAAACCCGGTGTGTTTCTGTTTCAAATCTCACCTTGTTTTTAGTGTTTTTAATTTTGTTTTTGGGATTTTCGCTTGAATAGTGCATGTTTAGAAAGAAACACAACATAAATGACCGTATAAAGAAAAACACTGTAAAATTAACAAACTCGTGAAAAGAGAAGCATATATATTTCACCAAATAAAACAATATTAAGGAAGCAAGCGGAGGCAAAGTGTTGGTGATTGGTAAGCTGCACCCATTACTGAAAGCCATACACCAACCACACTCTCACCATCCTCATATCCCTCGTTGCTTCTATCTGGCTACATTCTCTGCGTTTAAATTTAACACTTCATCAAACAAATGCTTAGTTAATGAATCGACCCAAAAGACTTTCTAATATTATTCATCGATCCACCATGCCTTCTCTCCTCATATGCATGATTGCTTCTTTTGCGTCTATCTACGTCGCTGGAAGGTTTTCTTTATTCATTGCTCTGGTTTCTATGTGCATTAAGAATTGGTTGAGTTTCTGTTTTGAGTGTTTCTTTTGCTTTACCACGACATACAAGTTTCAGCCAACTATGCTACTGAAATTCTTAATCTTTTCTTCGCCAGATTATGGCAGAACACTGAGGACAGGATTTATCTCGTAAAAGAGCTTGAGATGATAACAGGGCAGGTACAATAATACTAGCACACACCTACATTCTCTTTATGTTGAATTTTATGATTTATTTTATTAAGTTTCATTTTAAAAAACATGCACAATAATCATGTCGTTTCTGCAAGTAGAATTCGAATTTTATAAATGTAAAAAAAGCTGTAACTAGAAAAAAGTCCTTGAAACTGGTAAGTTTCTGGCTGAGAATTAGTCATAAGTTAACCGAGTTTCTTGCACTATAGTTATGCGGTTTGTCGTGTGGATTAGATAGATTTTTGCATTGTTATTGACACTCACACGAGATATCTATTAAATGTCTAATTTAAAAAATATTTTTTTAGGTATATGTTAATTTTAATACTGTTTTAATATCATTTTAAAATAAACTGATATAATAATTTTTTAAAAATTTATAAACTTATTATAAAAATAAAAAATAATTTTTATATATAATAAATAATATTTAAATTATATATATTTATTTTTACTTTTTAAATAAATAAATTAAATTATTCTTTTGTTATATATTTAGTTAATTTTATTTACAAAATATCTAAATCTTAATTTATATAATTTATAGTGATATAATATTCAAGTCTCTATATCGATATTCTATATTTTCATAATTACAGGCTGACTCAACGTCGGTTCCGTTATGTGGTGTCCATATCCCTGTTACGTTTATTTAAACTATTCTTGAGTAAAAGGTGTTTTTTAATAAAATAATTACTTATTATAATTTTTAACATCTTTAGGGAAACTTATTTAAAAACAAGCAATGAAAAAGCAGTTTTCTGCATTTTTTATAATCAACTATTCTCATAAAAAAAATATATGTGGTAGAAAAACAGAAACTATTTTTACCAAAAAATTACTTTCTTTTACTGTAAACAAACATAATAAAATTTAGATCAACTGTAAAAAGATTAAGTACATATTATTGTGCTTAGAACGAACTAGTAAGATAGGGAGTACGCTAAGGGCACCACCATTTGAAATTTAGCACTTCATTTATTTATTGAGATATTGATTTGAATCTCTCCTGCTGGTTATCGTTTCCTAAATTAACCGCATTGATTTTACGACTAGGGACAATCATCGTTATCAGTGGACGATACATTGAAAGTCATAGCCTGCAGGTAAATTAAATCAAAGCGTAAAATATGAGAAAAGAAAAAACTTAATTACCATATAATTTGACTAATAATCTCCTTTGATGTTCATAAACTTCTTAATTTCTTTGATGCCCATAATGTCGAAATGCATGATCGTTAGGGAACAACGTAAGAAGCTTGATATCCTAGAGATGGAGCTTTCTACAGCTAGACAAGAGGGTTTTGTTTCTAATCATGCCATAGAGACTAATAGAAGTTACTCTAAGAGAAAGCCATTGGCGGTTATAGGAATTTTTACGAAGTTTGGCAGCAAAAACAGCAGAGATGCAATTCGTAGAGCATGGATGGGAAGTGGTAAGTATAGCAATTACTTAGTCTAACTTGGTATCATAAATTAGTAATATTATGAATAACTATGAGACAAAACTGTTATATTGATTATAAGGTTGTCAATCTGTTTATTTGAAAAAATTATTGGACAGTTCAGGAGTACAAAGTGTCCATGATCTAAACCAATCTCTACATTATAATATAGAAGTTATTCTATTTGCACGAAAAATTTAAGACTATTTTATTACATGTGATGATGGGATTGTGTAGGGATGGTGTAGTTCAGCATCACCTAATAAATTTTCGTTTAATATCAAAGAGGGGTGTTAGCCCCCTCTTGAACAACCTTGTGCCTCTGAATATGCATGTGTCTTGCCCAACATTGTATTGATTAGGAAAGCTGACATTTATTTATATTATTGTATTATAGCTAGCCTATCTATCAATCCTTCTATTTTTGTTATGTTATAGATACTACAAAAGAACATTTGCGAAAGAATGCTTAATAGATTAACTATAAGCAGGTACAGCTTTGAAAAAAATGGAAGAAACAAAGGGAATTATCACACGATTTGTTATTGGAAGAAGGTTTGAATTTTCATTTTCTGAATCTGGTTTGGGAGGAAACTTTTTGCAGCTGGAACTGGAATCTTTCACAAATATGTAATGTTGCAGTGCAAATCGTGGCGACAAACTGAATAAGGACATCGATCGTGAGAATTTGCAGAATAATGACTTCGTAATCCTTGTGCGTATAACTCTATCAAAGATTTTTGCTTCATCAATATTCTTTACATTTTTCAATTTATTAGGATATATGACATGATTGAGGATTCTGGTTTAAGAAATTTTAGAAAAAGAAATTACCGAGAGCTGGTCAACAGGTATTATACTACTGAGAAACTTGTCACGGCTTCTGCTTTGGTCAATAGTATATTGCTCATTTTAACAGAGTCAAGACCTATGTTCATTTATCAAGTGTTTAAAGACTTCATATTGCATCAATACAAAGAAGGCACTTTACTATTTGACCATTCTAATTTTTAACGGCTCTAGTTTAATTGATGTTATAAGCTCATGATCTTTAAATATCTCTAATATGAAAACTTGAAATGGCAGGCATATATGAACTCAAATGAATAGTTTGTCAGGCATAGGTTCTTAAGCTGCTATTGTGATAGTTCGCTTCGTTTATTGTGGCTTCAATAACTGGAGAACAAGTTTCAAACAGAATAAGCTAATTAGTTGTTTCTGTTCAACGATTATTGTTAGCAGGATGATTATGTGGAACCAAATGAGGAGCACCCAACGAAGTCTCAACTGTTCTTTGCAGAAGCTGCAGACAAATGGGATGCTTACTTTTATGCTAAAGTGAATGATGATGTTTACGTAAACATACGTCAGTTTGTTTGGTCTCAGTCTAAATCCATTTTTTGGTGTCTAAAATGTCTTGGAAATTACTTATTTCTTCTTGGGCAGGTGCCTTCGGAGCTACACTTACTACTCATTTGGACAAACCTCGTGTTTACATTGGGTGCATGAAATCAGGAAAAGTTTTCTCTGAACCGTGAGAACCCTTATGGAATATCGTTATCTGAAAACGTTTGTTATTGTAAAAAAAACGTTCAATGGTATGATTCTAATACCAATGTCCACTTTGAACTTCAACAGGAACCATAAATGGCACGAACCAGAATGGTGGAAATTTGGTGACAAAAAAACGTAAGCGACCAGTTTCTATACATGTCAAACCCAATATATAAAGTTATTATCCAGAGTTAACCAGTTTTGATTTCACTTTGATCTCGGGAGATATTATGCTATTGGACGATAAAGTTGGATACATATTTTACTTTTGCTTGTAGTGTGATAAGTTGAGCCTTTAAATCCATTTGTCGATTTTTGGTGATAACACCAGCACATTCTTGTCTCCTCTTAATTCAATTATTAAATCGATTTCTAGTTTTCTACAGATACATTCGTCATGCATCAGGAGAGATGTATGTGATATCTCAAGCTCTGGCAAAGTTTATTTCAATAAACAAGTGAGGACACTATTCTTCGCTGCAGGAAATTCTACTTAGGCAGTTACTGTTCATGCAACTTCGAGATTGAATATATGTTCTTTTGAGTTGTCAGGTTTATTCTTCGTACATATCGCCATGCTGATGTTAGTGCAGGAGCCTGGTTTATTGGGCTTGATGTGAAGCACGTTCATGAAGAAAAGTTGTGTTGTTCATCTGGGTCACCAGGTCTCTCTCCCACTCTCTTTCTCTTTATATGTATGTTGGAGAAATATTAAATTCTATAGTTCAAAATTAAGTGTAAGATTGCTTTTTTTTAAAAGATAATATTGTAATTTTGGAAATTATATTTTACAAAAATCTGAAATTTTGATTCCTAATTTTAGTTTCTTAAAGGAACATCTTTTTACACACTGTTAATCCTTGATTTTTAAATAAATTTTTTGTTTAAAAATATATTGAATTATTATCAAATTTCGTTTGCTAACAAATCCATGTAACATCTATGTTTTCCAATTTTGGAAAAAAAATACACCATTATCATGGGTTTTCTCCGGTGTTAGTGTGTCATCAAAATAACAAAAGACTATGATAATTGAGGTAAAAATTAACAAAGTTAAGAATAATTAAAAATTAAAGAGTTACAATTGTGCAAAAAAACAATCAAGGAATTAAAATTATAGATAATTGAAAAATTAAAAGACTAAAATAACAAAATTACGAATTTTTTCAAACTTAAGAACTAAAATTTAAACTAATTCAAATATAAATTATTTGATTACTTCATTATTATTATTATTATTATTATTATTATTATTATTATTATTATTATTATTATTATTATTGAATTTTAACTAAGTTTGTCGGAAATAATCATATGAAATTATAATTTATATGTTCGATAAACAAAATTCATTTTGTATATAAATTTATTACTGGACAACATTTAGCAAAAATTACATATGTATAATTTTTTATATAAAATTTCAGTTACAACCTAAAATTTTTTGTTATTTCCAGGAGCACTCTGCGCAGTTGTTTAGAAGTTATTGTTTCGGTGAGACAGGGAAACTCTCTTGAGCTGTCTACTCTGCCGGTTCCAAAACACAACAGCTCAGCCGTCCAGTCTCTACCTGCTACTTATAATCACAGATTACATTAATATATGTGATTATAAGATTGAGTTAGATCTTAATCGGAAGCAAAAATGTAGTTGAAGGGCCCTTAGTTGAGATGATTTTAAATTTTCTTGAAATTTGTTTCAAAATTCTTTTTCTAATAACGGTTCTAATCTATGTTGTTGGGATTGGGAAACACATACGTGTTCCTGTACGTGTATTTGACGGGAAGCCGGGGGAAAGAAAAAGTAAAATGGAAGGAAGAAATCTTACTGTGGATAAAAAAGTAAAAGTAAAATATTAAACTGAAAGGATATTAAAGACCAATAGTTAATTTTTGTAGGAGTTTACTCCATCTGCATTCACGATCCAGCACTCAACATAACCAATTATTTTAAATTCTCTCTTCGCTTCATAAGGACATAACACCTCTGCTCCTCTTTTCAAAGTAGTTAAAATGAGGATTATAGATACAATTATGAAGAGTGTATAAAATTATAAATAGTAAAACTATTACCTGAATCATAAATTTTACCTTTTACATAAATCATGTTATTATTATAATTTTGAGTGTCTAAACTACAATTTCTACCTTCAAAAAATGTTTTAATTAACTTTTATTATAATTAAAACTCATTCATTTAAGAAAATAAAAAATGCATTAAAACTTAATTCATAAGAAAATAGTAAAGAGGCGTTACAAAGTTCAAAATACAAAATAAACTTATTTTAATTAGATAGTGTTACCACTCAAAATATACATAACAAGATAAAATTTAAATTGCATTAACTTTTCAATAAATTTAGATTTTATTTGAACTAATTCATCTATCCAAAAAGTAGTGGACAATATGAGAAAAATTGCAATCCATACAATTTTAACATAAAAATCTACAACCGTATAATTAAAAACTCGATTGTACCTACCTTAGTCACTTTCACAATAATAACAGTTTTCAATAAAAACAACATTGCATTTCTAAGATAAATGTAATAAATTTTTACACGAATATTAAAATAGGGTTTTTATTTGTATTCTCTATACAAACACTCAAACTACTGATAATCCCCGTCTCCCACACAACTAAAACAAGAGGAGCAGCTTTATGGACAATAAAATTTACATATATCACTAAATTTATTATTATTTATCATTTAAAAAGACACCAATCTATTATTTATCAATAAATGGTGCCTAAAAATATATACTTCTGCGTGTTCACGATGAACCGTTAAGGAAATGAGCTAATGCTTTGTCAGTATCATTATCATACATAACCAAGGCTTCAGCCACGCTGGTTGACGAAAATCCCATTTCACGCAGAAGAGTATAGCTCTTGACAAATTCCGGAATCTTCAAATGAATAACGCAATATGTCAGTAAATTATTAAAGCAGTGAATATTGGATACCTCTTCTGTCAGCTAGTCCTAGTTAAGCTAGTGGCAATGCTAAGACTGTGGCAGTGTTAGTCTAAACAATGATACGAAAAGTTGGCAATAAGGTCCAAAATATCTAACGAATGACTTCAGGGAAATGCTCCAAACAACCCTCGATGCACAGAAAGGGCTTTCCTTCAATTAAATATACGAACGACAGTTTAAGTTTATTTGAACCAGAGAAGAGTGACATGTAGAAAAGCCCAAATGGAATACTCTCACTAAGCTTTAAAAGATATATTTCATTGAAGCATAAAGCACGTCAAGAGCATTTAAACATGTACTCACCCCATCCTGATAGAGGGAGGGGAGGGTCAGATAACATATCAAACAAGACAAAAGCAAAGTTGTATTAAGTATCCATGTAAGTTATAACTATTTAATTGAGCAGTTTTAACAATACTGTACATGAAAAACTCACAATTTGACATAAGATCAGTAGGTTCACAGAAAAATTTTCAGAACATATACTATAAAGAAATGTAAACCACTTGAGTTCACAATAAGAATTTAGAAAATTATTTGATAATGATCACCATAAAGAATTTAGAAAATCTGGCAAATCTTATAACTCAGATTTAGATACATAATGATCATATTTTTCGGCAGAGCTGCCATTTTAACAATAAATCCATAAATAATACAAGGATAAAGAACATACCTTGGCAGGATTATCACCATAATTTGCAACAGCAATGGGAACAGCCTCTCGGCTGAGCCCCATGGCAATATATTTGCTCACAATGGGATCTGAAACAGAAACCTGTAAAGAAAGCAATGTTTGAGAATTGGAAACAACCAAAGATGTCTACATTTATAAAAAAAACACTGACCATCAAACATATCATGGACTAGCAACGTAATAAATTATGGAGAAACACATAATTAACACAACCTACAAATGCAATCCAACAGCATAAATTGGAATTTACTGTAAATCGAGAAGTTACCTTTGGCGAGGCTGATTCCGTAGCCTTAGTTGGAAGATTTTCCAATCCAAACTTGCTCCAATTTGGGTTTTCCTTATTTGCCTCAGAGAGGATTTTTCTCTCTAATCCAAAATCGAACTGGAAGTTGCTACGTTGAATATCTCCAGAATGTGGTAATAAGTGGGGCTACATTACAACATTGGAAAAAACCAGAACTGTCAAAACAGACCCAAGCCATTGATACAGAGCTTGTATCCATTTATACAAGGGCAGGGACAGTACAAAAACAATGAAATTCAAGTAATAACAAAGGTTCTTATCAGCTAGCCATATAAGTTTAACAATTTTATAAACAATGTGTTAGGCAGAAGGGAAATGAAAAAATGTGGAAGGCGTATTATAGAAAGAAATTGAAAAATAAAGAAGGTTGTTAGATTTTGGGGGGAAGGTTGTTATGTTTTGGGGGGGATTAGTCCAAGGGGTTTGGTCTATATATTAGGACCAACCTTGTGAGCAGGAGGTACCGATGTTTTGCTGTTTAGACAGGATATTTACCTATGTAAAAGGAAGCATTTTCCTTCGTTGTAGGTGTTGTGTTCTATTTTGCATAGACCAGAATAACATTTGTTTCTATGTTAGTCTGTGTATTTCTTCCAATACTTGTTCTTTTTCTGTTCTGGGTTGGTAATGTAACAAGTTTGGTCTGACCTATCGGATACAATAAAGGAGGAATAATAAGGAATGGAACATCATGTGAGTTCTCAGGAAAAGTGTACTAGTGAACATGAAAGGATGATTGTGGATATGACAGCTGACACTGCATCAATTAAGAAAAGTTTCTTAGACATGAAAGAATTGCCGAGAGATCTCAAGGAAAATGAAACGATGTCTAAAGAGGGAGAAAAATTCAGTGAATGATGAAGATAAGAAACAGGTGTGGTGAATACAAGGAACCAAATCAAATGAGGAGGAAGAGGAGTCAAAATATTGGTCAAAAAGAGTGGAATTGTCTGATTTTACGATTTCATGTTCCTTGTGGGAGTTTGACCACAGGCATAACAGGCTTTTTGTGGAATCAATAATATCGTCATGTAAAATTGGAAAATTATAGACTTTGTGATTTTTTAAGTTAAATTTCTGTGGTCGGATTTTTGGACCATTAGGAGTTGATTCAAGTTGTGGATTAGAACCCAAGCCCCTTTTTGTTAGACAGCTAGATCAACAAGGGCAGAATAAGGTGTTGAAATTTTATCATAGAAGAAAATTAAATGAATAAATAAGGAGTTGGGTCAGTTAAGGTTGTTAGGAGGGTAGGCGGTTGTTTTGTTTTGGAGGTTGGTATATTTAATGAGACCAACCTTGGGGGGAGAGTAGAGAATATTTTTTTGTTGAGTTCCGACGGGAATTAGACCTGTGTGAAAGGAACCATTGTTTCATGTGTGTTGTTGTTTCATTCGGTGCAAATTTAATAAAGAGGCAATTCAATGTATTCTTCTGTTCCTTTTGTTAGCTCTTTGTGTTTCTTGGGTGTGGTGATCTAACACTTTTCTACAATGAAACCAAAACCCATTTGAGCCCTAACTCATATGTGACCTTTCTCTATCTCTTTGCCTTCTACACACGTGAACCCTAGCTTGCCGTTGATAGGAGAATTCTCAACTAATCCTCGAGGCCATCTCCACCATGCTAAGAAGGAACACAATTAAAAATTGGGTTTTAAGACTTTTTTTCTGATGTTTTCATAGGTTTAATGTCAAGCTTCAGCGGTCTTGGGTTTTTCTTTAAGGTATCGGGTTTTCACTTTTCAGTGTTTCAACTTTAGGGTGCTCGGCTTTTATGTTCTTTATTGATGCCTGGATTTCTCTGTTTCTGTGCTTTGCACAGGTTCAATATTCGAGCTTATGAGGTCTTGGGTTTATCTTTAGGGTGGTTGTGATATCAACTTTCGGTGTTTTAACTTTAGGGTGTTCAGGATTTTCCGTTTCAGTAGAGGGTTTACTGCTTGAAGCACAACTTGACTGGAATCAAAAGGATGGTGATGTTATAAATGTGTTACTGATGAAGTGAGGAAAGAACTGAATGTTTGATGAGGAGGATATAGAATTGGTGAAAATGTTTGATGATGTTTTGGGTTTGTAGCAAAAATTAGTGAAAAGGTCAAGCATCAGTGACGAGGATGTAAAAATTGAAAAATATATCAGAGGTCAAGCCATCTAAGTGTTCATGTTTGGTAGTTGTTATTTAGTACAGGTTACTTCCTACTGGTTTAAGTTATATTGCTTTGTCACATATGATGTAATGACTTGGTTTCCTTCCTATGATTCAGAACTTCAGTTTAATTAATATTTAAACTGTGATTCAAAGAAGTTTTATATTGTTTATGTTATTTAATTTGCATACATATGAATGTGTACAAGTTTAGTAAGATATCATAATCTATGTTACAATCCCACAATTTCCAATATTGTAACCTCTTCCTGATCCTCAGTACAATCTCAAGTTTGATTGCTCCTGCTAACTGCTATCAGCTATAACAAATCTTACAATAGCCATCTCATAAGCCAACCTTCCAAAATTTCTTAAACAATTCAAACTAAAGCAACAAAAAAAGGAAAAATAGACAACCAAAGACGAGACATGTTCATCCAGATAGGGAAAAATGAAAAATCTGAACAAATTAAAGGGGCATCGCAGAGGAAACATGCCAATTAAAAATGGCACTTAAGTGCACAATCATTGGTGTTCACGCACAAGCATCGAGGACCCAACATAAAAAAGCCAAGGATTCTATAATTTTCAGTTAGACACATCTTTTGGAAAGCATATTTTCTGTAGAACAATACGCTTCTCTGTTAAAAGCTCTCTCAGGACATTCAGGAAAAAAAAAAACACATTATTTTCACCAAAATAAATTAACCAACACATCCAGTCTCAACTTTAACAACTTAATCTCAGCAAACGTTTCATATTCGAATCTCAATTTCAGTAAAACTCACCGGCGGAGTGATCCTATATTCTGGCTTTATGAAAACTCTAATACCCAATCCCGCTGCAGATTGCAAAACAGAAAAAGTCAACACAACCAATCAATAGAAAGATTTTGCATATTCAATGCATGCAATGAACTCTCTTATTTCTCTGTTGGAAACATCGAAAGATGGGAGAGAGTTGTGACTTACGAGAAGAGGAAGGAGGAGAAGAGTGGTGCGGGTGGGAGGGGCGTGCGGCGGCGTGGCCTTGAGGGGCGATCTTAGGGTACATTTGGTGGGAGGATGCCGAGGAAGAAGAGTTGTAGAGTGGAGGTCCGGTCCTGAAATCGTAGTCCATCACCTACGGAACAAGAAAAATGAATTTTCTGGAAGCGTAACGTGAGCCATGGGATGCGTCAAATAGTTGCCAACACCGCGTAGGTCACAGAAAACCGAATCCTAAACCACTAATCTTTCTTGAATAGTTTTCAATTATTAGAAATTCTAAACAACTGTTTTATAAATGAATAATGATTTCTTAACAACTAAGTAACAATTTCCCTTTAAATAATAAATATTGTTTTCAAATAATAATAATAATATAATAATAATATAATAATAAATATAAATAAAATATTAAGTTAAGACAATGATATATTTAATTGCATAGTAGTTATAAAATGATAAAACTTTCAAAATATCATGACTCGTTATAAATTGGAGAAGTATTTAGATACCATAAAGCTCCCGTAAATGACATTCACAAACCTTTCTAATTTGAAAAAGATATTGGTTTTATATTTACTATCAATACTAAATTTTCTACGCTTAATTACAAAAATATTAGGAACATTTAAGAGAATAAAACTTAAACAAAATATAAAATTTAAAATAATGAAATAGAAAATTTAAAAACATAAAACACAATATACAAATTTGACATAGACTAGGAAATATTTGGAGCTTCTCAAGAAAAATAGTTTGTTTTTTCTTATAAACATGGACTAAATCATTGATAAGTAAGATTTAATGATATCGACAGCTTCCACGAGTGTTTTAAAATATTTTCTAGTATTTATAGTTTAACTGGCTAATGTCTAAATTTTTATCGCAATAATACTATTTTAAAAAATTATTCTTCAAATAATATCTATTCAATTTTATTTCCTAAATTAACAATTTACTGTACATAACTAGAATTCTATTATCTGAAAGCACAATTCTCAATTTAAATAAAAATTTAGATAGTATAATTTATAGATTTAAAAATAAATAAAAATAGAAGAATTTTGTTTTAAGTAACAATTTTATTAAAAATAAAATTAAAATTTGGGAGTTTATTTTTAATTTATGTGAAAAAAAAAGTATGTAAAGGAAAAAACATTTAATTTCATTACATTTATACGAAAAAAAAATTGAGATAAAAAACATACAGAGAGAAAAAAAATTATTTATAGATATTTTAAGCAATTAATTATAATAAGAAAATAAATAATAAATTATTTTATTTTTTTGTATTTATATAATAAATAAAAATAATAAATTACAATAAATTTATAACTGTATTTTATATTAAAAAATTGGAAGAAAATTATAATAATTTATAATATTGTAATTATAATTAAATTTTGTATTTTAAGTTTATTAAAAAAATATGTAATAACAAAAATGAAATAAAATATTTATCGTGCTTAAAAAAATAGAAAATATATATATGAGAGAAAGAAATAACTATTTGGAAAAGAAATATAAAATAAATAGTTCAAAATGTTATTTATTTGTGAGAATGAAAAAAAATTAAAATTAAATACTATTAATGTTATTATTGAAAAATAAATAATACTAATGTTATTATTGTAGTAGATAATTTTAAAATTGTAAAGTCGATTAATAAAGTTATATTAAAGTCAAAAATAAGTTGTTAGTAAAATTATGGTGATTTTTTAAAATTTAAAATTTGATTTTGAATAAGTATAGAATATATGGATAATGTTGGAAAGAGTAGGTGAACTTATTTATTAATAACTTGAATTTTTGCTAACAACATCTTTAATGACATCAGAATATGTTAGTCTCCATAATGGTGACCGGTTCTATAGTGGCGACAACGTCTATTACGCTGTGGGTTGCGTCGTGGTGATTGTGGTTGTTGTGGTTGTGGTTCGCCATTGGATTCAAATTGTGGGGTATTGTATTCATTTGCATTGTAGCGGAAGAACTTCCTGGTTCATTGTCAAAGTGTGTTGGATGCATATATTGCATGCGGTCATTAGCAGAAGGTGATGTATTTATATCTGCCCCAACCAAGTTATAAAAGAAATCAGTTGAACTGGACGCAAATGATTGTCTTCTAACGTCCATTATAGGTTGTCGTTGAGGTGTATTGAATTGTTTAGATGCAAACGAATGCCGGTGAGGTTGTTGTTGTGGCGAATAATAATCGATTGCAGCTGCAAATGAATGTCGACAAGGATCCTCTTATGGATGATTATAATTACTTGTAGATGGGAATGTGTGCTCCGGTGGTGGATTTTGTTATGTTTGTGGATCATTTAGTAGATGCGGCACTAACAAAAAATATATTGAATTGGCCATGTACCATTCCATGTACTCTCTACTGTGGAACAAAGGTCCATGAATTGGACGACCAGTTAATGTTAGTTCGCAACGGTTGTTCCACATGTTTATCCACCTTGCATCCTTAGTCTGCCAGTTTTTGTCATGTCGTCCCCGCATATCAATTTTGTGTAGTTTTTCCAAGTTGTTAGGTGGGGCAGGGACTTGTTGGAACATACTAAATTGTAATTGAACTCTATCAGATTGATGTCATTCCACTATTGCAAAGCAAATGAGAGGAGTGCATGATGTCCAAATTTCAGCATCCTTGTACGCTTCTAGTGGGATCGATGTGTCAAAGTCCTTGTACAGATTCCATTTAAACTGCATTAATTCATTGTTATTAGAAAATTTGTGTTAAAGTTTAAAATTTTGAAATAAAATTGCAGAGAATGCATTTTGTCCATTACTTAATCAAGTTGTATGTGGTCAATCATAGATATGTACCCCACTAGGTTATTGTGAGGGACATTTCTGAAGTTAAGAACCCTGCCACCATTCCATCTACAAACTAGGGGGTACGAAGGTTACTGTTTAGAAAGGGGCACAATGTATTGTAAAATAAGTTTTGGCCAAGTTCAAGAGGGGGGTGAATTGAACTCCTTTAAAAAATTTTGCAAAAGTACTTTTTAATGTGAGGAATGAAAAATATTTAAAGAAACTATTCAAGATGATATGAAAAGAAATCAACAAAGGTTCAAAACAAATTCCAGAATAATAACAATCACACAAAATTAGTAAACTGAAGACAAATTTTAATTTTGGAAAACCAGTAAACTGTTAAGCAAGTGCTGGAAAAAGAATTGATAAAAACACTTCAAGAAATTAAAGAAATAATCAGATAAGTGTTACAAAAGAGTTTTGAATATACAGAATCAAATATCGAACAAAACAAATTTTGTTTAAGATTTGAAAACAGAAATTATACAATTATCAAGAAAATCAATTTTTCTGGAAAATCAGATTGATCAACAGTAAAATCAGTGAATCAGGAAATAGTTTAGATTAAGAAAAAAGTTGAGTAAATTGTATTCAGATGAATTAAATGATTTCAAGAATACTCAAATGATTATCAGAAAGTTAATCAATTAATCCAATTAAGAATTTTTATCAGATTCTGAAAATCAAGAAAATCAGCAAGAACAGTTCAAGAAGTGAGCAAAAAAGAACAAGAACACAAAGATTTATCCTGGTTCACCCTTCCTTAAGGGCTAGGTCCAGTCCCTTACTCCACAGTAAGGATTTCTACTATAAAAGATCAAACCGATCAGTTTACAATAGTTCAACCACTTGCACACCATAAGAATACACTGCTTCCCACAACAAACTCTATACTGAACCTACAACAGATCACAGAACTATACAAACTCCACTGTATATTCCAGAAAACACCTTGTTGAACCCTTTAGCAAGTCAACCATTGTACAGAACCCACTGTACAAACAAAATTACCACACCAGACAATTCACAATACAACAAAATTCAATACAAAGAAAGAAATATCACAAACACAGCAATACAAGCACTTCTATACAACAGATTACAAAAGTAATGAAGAAAGGGTATAGAAGGCTTAGTCTGATGATCAGATTAGTGATGTATCAATCTCTCTTAACGCACAACTCCATAATCAATCAGACCTCAGTTCTTGATGTAAGAGAATAGAATGATCTTGATCACAAAACAGGAATGGTGTTTTTCTCTCTTTTGAAAACTCACAGTTCTTGATTAGAAAAATGTTTTGAATGATTTTGTGTCAGTTTCAAAATGCGCGCCAACTATTTATAGACAATTGTCTTAAAAATTCAATCGATTGTTTTATCAAATAGTCAATTGTTTTTCTCCAGTTAGTTAAAACAATTATTTAAAAATACAAAATCTGATTTTAATGATTTCTCAAAAACTTTGTTAAATAAGATTTTATTCTTGGAGCTTATCCTTGAATGATATTGATTGCGTCACTGATTTGAGATCAAACTTGACGCACAACACACCACCTAAGTTCTAGACAAAGCTCCACCAATCTTCATGAATTCTTCACGCAATCCACTTATGATCATTAGGTCTAGAACTCCATCAAATGATTGGCTTCATCAAATCTTCTTAGCAACTTCTGGTGCTAACATGTACGGCATGTGATACCATGCCCATGATTGCAGAAGTGATGCACACCCACCCATTGTTTTTACTTTGACATATGTTGACCTGCACAATTCCCTATACAACACAGCCAAACAAGCAGAACCCCAACTATATCGCGTTGTAATACGTAAGTTAGTCAAAAATGTTAAATACATAAGATGAACTTTGTTGTTGGTTCTATCAGGCATTAAAACTCCTCCAATCAAACCTAGTATGTACGTCCTACAATGGGCATGTAGTTGTTCTTCTATTGGCTCTTCACCTAGTGGAAGCATATTTTCTCTAAGCTATTTTAGTTTGACTTGTGAACCAATGAGTGATTCTCCTTTCACTGGTGCAACACCTAGATAAGCGTCACACATTTCCTCCCAATCAAACATTGTTGGGCCAACAATTGGTGGACCATCTATGTTGAGACCTAGTTGAAGTGAAATGTCTTGTAATGTGATGGTACACTGACCAGTTAGAAAGTGGAATGTGTGAGTTTCAAGTCTCCACCTTTCAACCAATGAAGTTACTAAGGCGTGATCCACTTTTAAATGCCTTAGTTTTGCAATTTGACCAAATCCTACTTGCTCCAAGATTGGAATAGCTAAAGGGCGTGGCTCTGTCATTGAATGACAAAAAGACTCGACAACATCATCTTTGGGGTCCTGCAAAATTGAAGAAATTAATATGAAAAGGTAACAAAAAAAAAATGGATTTTGAAAACAAATTGATATCATAAACTTACCATACTGGCAATGTATGCAGACCTATACTTTTGTTGATTCCACAACAACATATTGTTGGAGTGAAAGTTAGTTTGCAATGAAAAAGAGTTCAAGAATGTAGTTAGAAGGAGTTTTTTCTAGAATACCATTGTCAACACCCAATTTCGTCTAGGCAAGTAAATTATTTCATATTATAAAACAATACAAAAATTAGAATAAAAAAGGTGTGTTATCTGGTTTTATTATATTATTGTCATTTAAATAATAAAAAAAGAGAGACTTTGGTTTCATTATATTCAATAAATAAGGTTTCAAAATAAAATTCATAAAAAGAAATATTAAGGGAAGTCAGTTTATTAAAAA
>Ga0099824_1006111_pt1 | contig 16679 bp, 18 predicted proteins | sample SiratrowhiteBW_FD_76837 | JGI IMG/M metagenome (GOLD analysis project Ga0099824, IMG submission 76837) | Root nodule microbial communities of legume samples collected from California, USA - Siratro white BW | ecosystem: Host-associated > Plants > Roots > Nodule | place: USA: California...
CTTTTCTAGCCCCTACCTTTTTTTCAGGGGCCACATTTGTAAAATTTCGAAACATAATTTTTAAAACACTCAGAGGAAAACCCCTCTACACGGAGAAAAAAAAAAAAAAAAAGGAAAACCCAAACGCGATTCCCAAATGGGAATTTTTCCAAACACGTTCTTCACCAAAGCCCGCAACCTCATAGGCTTCGGGCTCGCTTCCACCGCCGCCGCAGCCACAATCGCGGCCTCCAATCCCTCCGTGTCTTCTTCCGCTTCTTCTTCTCCTTCATCCACCGCTTCTTCTTCTCCTTCATCCACCGCCTCTTCTTCCACCTCTTTTTCCGATTACGGCGATACTTCATCCTCCGATGTCGAAATCGTCCCCCAGAAAATACTGAAAACGAAGCTCTGCATCATCGGAAGCGGGCCGGCGGCGCACACGGCCGCCATTTACGCGGCGCGAGCGGAGCTGAAGCCGGTCCTCTTCGAAGGATGGATGGCGAACGGCGTCGCTCCCGGCGGCCAGCTCACCACCACCACCGACGTTGAGAACTTTCCGGGATTTCCGGCCGGCATCCTCGGCGCCGAGCTCATGGACCGCTGTCGCGAGCAGTCGCAGCGCTTCGGCGCTGAGGTCATCACGGAGACAGTGACGACAGTGGACTTCTCCGAACGGCCGCTTAGGGTTTTCACCGACTCCACCACCGTGGAAGCTGAATCCGTCATCGTCGCCACCGGCGCTGTTGCCAAGCGGCTGAATTTTGACGGCGCGGGTGACGGTCCCGACGGTTTCTGGAACCGCGGGATATCGGCGTGCGCCGTGTGTGACGGCGCCGCGCCGATATTCCGTGCCAGGCCTCTGGCGGTGATCGGCGGCGGAGATTCTGCTATGGAGGAAGCTAGCTTCCTCTCCAAGTTTGGTTCGAAGGTGTATGTAATTCATAGAAGGGACAAGTTTAAGGCTTCCAAGATCATGCAGGGGAAGGTGATGAATAATCCCAAAATTGAAGTGTTGTGGAATTCAGTAGTGGTTGGAGCTTATGGGGATAATAAGGGTAGGGTTCTTGGTGGGGTGAAGGTGAAGAATTTGGTGACTGGGGTTGTGTCTGATTTGAAGGTTTCTGGTTTGTTCTTTGCAATTGGGCATGAGCCTGCCACGAAGTTCTTGGATGGTCAACTTGAATTAGATTCTGATGGGTACATTGTGACCAAACCTGGCACCACAAAGACTAGTGTTGACGGAGTTTTTGCTGCTGGTGATGTGCAGGATAAGAAGTATAGGCAAGCTATTACCGCAGCTGGAACTGGTAATTCTTGTTTATTTTCAAATAAATTAGATTGTTTTGTTCTATGATAGTTATGGATTCATGTGATGTCAGATTCCTAGTTTTGAAACTGTTTTATTGAATTTGATACCCATGTTTTCTATCTGTTCCATTAAACATCATTTTGAAACAAATTAGAGTATGAACAGGTTATGTTATTATTTGGTTTATATAGTGCTTGGTTTTGAAACTTTGTCTTGGAACTCATGTTCTCAACATTTTCTAATTTTATTTGGAAATGCTATTAGGTAGAATGACCACATTTTGAATATCTTTCAACGTACTTTGTGGTTATTCAGTGTCCCCACCTTCTAGTAATCCACGGTTTCCCACATATTGTTACTTATTAGAGAAATTCAATAGAGAGGCCTGAGAGTTTAGGCGTACGATATAGTCTTTAGTTTGCTGACCTTCACTTCAGTTTTATGTAGACTGTATGATCATAACAATATTTCTATCAACAAATGTTTCTACTAGAACTTAGAAGTCATGGTGTCTGTAAATTATTTTCCATTTCTGATTTGGATGTTAGTACTTGATATAAGACAGAAGACGAAGTCAAAATAAATTCCAGAAAGAGTACGCTTACTATTTGGAGAAAGGAACTGAGAGTAGTCGTTAAATTATATTTGGTTATGAACTCAATTTTGGATTAGTCATTGATCTATTCTGATAGAAAAAATTGAAGGGGAACGTACTGTAAGAATTTGGAATCAGCTAATTATTTTACCTTTACATTTGAATTTTTTGAAGAAGTTATGTAGACGGTGTCATAGAAGTGATTTCAGTGTTTGTGGTTTTGACTGTGTTTATTGGACATAGCAAGTAAAAAGTGTCAATTATAATATGTGCATAACACAATGAGAATGAGATAGAATGCAGAAAAAGCTATACTCTGCGAAAGGATAATGGAAATGATACTATTGGTGCAGGGTGTATGGCAGCCTTGGATGCAGAACATTACTTGCAAGATATTGGTTTCCAGGATGGTAAGAGTGTTTGACGTTGTAGCTGGAGTTGAGAAGGTGAAGGCTTTTCTTTCTCCAGTTTAAGTTAACACTATCTGTACTCATCAATTTATTGCAGAGACAAGCAGAGTAACATGATTTTCTAAGCTATTGCTTGTCTGTTGCGACTTCGTGACAAATATAATAAAAGCTTACATTTAAACGTTTATACACCACCTTTACCTTCTGTTTTTACCAAGAAATGCAGACTAGAAAACATAAACCTAGAATAAGATGAAATAGAAATAAGGAAGGAATGGATTGGAATACCAAATTTCTATCATTTATTTGATCAGAAAAGAAATAAGGCGTCATTTTTTTGGCACTTTTTTTCCATAAATTTTCATGGAACAGAAGAGAAATTATTACCGAGTAAGGAAAACGGGATTGAAATACCAATTTTTTACCATTTATTTGTTGAAGAGAAAGATGAAAAAAATATTTGCGTGGGATCCAATTAAAAATAGTATATACTTGGCTTGAACTGGCCCATAGAGTATACTGAAGTGATCTCTTGTTTTATCCGTATACTTTTAATTTATAAATACTTTTTATTTTTAAAAGTTATTTTTTGAGAAATACTATTATTTTATTTTCATTAATTAAACAAAATATCTTCCTTTGTATCTTATTTCCATCCATTCCAAAAAGAAAATTTTGTTTTTAGTCTCTAAATTTTTGAAGAATTTTATCTTTGGTCTTTAAACAAATATTTGACATGTTTTATATTAATAAAAATCATTATGGATATTAATGTTCTTTTAAAATATATAAAAAACACATGAAAAAAAAAAAGAAGTTTATATGCATAACTTATTTAGAGTGGTTCATTCTCAACATTACCCTAATAGAGCAGGTTGAAAAAAGTCCTGTTCAGTAGTTAAAATATCTAGGTTTACATGACTCAACCTAATCATAATATTAGGAAAAAAAAACAATTAACCTTACCAAAGAAACTAAATTGCAGTTTGATACTCTCATTTTCTAACCTATTTTTAAGAAAAAAAAAGCTTAAAATTCAATTTAAAACTGCTAATTTATTCTTTTCCTTTTAAATAACCAGATTAAATTTTGAAATAAAAATGAGGGAGCTAATAATCACTCACTTTTACTCTTTTCAATTTAAACACTTTTATAATTAACTTTATCTTAAACTTGGTATAACGTTTTATCAAATAATCTATTTATTGAGAGATTTAGTTACACTATAATTTTACAAAATACTTTTTCTAATAATAGAAAATAAAAATAAAAGTAAAAATTTAATAAAAATAATCTTAATTTAAATTTATAAAAACAACTAAAATTTAACAATTATAACATAAAATTATAAAATTAGTAGAAAACATAATTAATATAGTAACTAATTTTTGTCGAAAATTACCTCCGAAGTTTTTTTAGATATGTTCCGTAGCAGAAGGATGAATACAATTTGTAAAAACATTATTGTTAGATTATTCATAAAAAAAGAATTAGTGGGGGCAGGGCGGCTGGTTCTTAGGAGTTTTAGGAAGAAGCTTGGGTTTCTTCGATGGTTGCGCATGGTGTTCATGTTTTTCAAGCCTACAAAACTTGATAAATTCTCAACATTTCAATAATATTTTTATTATTTTTTTCTCATGAACACTTGTATAATCAAGTAAAAAATTTTAATTTCTTATAAATATTATTATTAAAAAATAAATTTCTCAACATATTAAATTAATTATTATAAAATTAAATATTTAAAAATAATATATTAAATTGAACTTTTAAAAATAATCATATCAAATTATAAATATTTTAACAGGATCTAACATCTTTTTTATTATTATTAAAAAATAAATAAAATATGACAGAAATATTTTTACAAATATTAAAAAAAATATTTAATACATAAATTTTAAAATAAAAATATTATTAAAATATTGAAAATTTGTTAAATGAAAAAAACCAACAAAAATATTATTGGAATATTAAAAATTAGTTAATCGATGCGAAAAGAATAATATAAAAATTTAATCCACACAACAAATATAGCAACCAAGAAAAGCAATAATAAACCTCGAACCAGAGACTATTATTATTGACAACTCTACATCAAATTTGGAGACATCTCTGCTCTTGCTAAAATTACAAATTAACCAGATGGATCTTACAACACATGAAATTACTACAGACTAAAGCACCACATCATTAAAGCACTAGTAGCACACGACACAAATGATTTCTTTCTGGAAAACAAATACAACTCCAATCCCAAAAGTGTGGCTCGTGTTTTCCTCCACTCTCCAATCCCTGTAAGACTCGCACCAACCAAATATTCAATGAATGCCAACCAACAACACGCTTTTGGAGAGCTGGATTTAGTCGTGGAAGAAGCTAACCATCACTCTATCTTCATCCCCTACACCATAGGTAACATTATTTTTTGTCATTTTTGTCGTTATGTGATGGTTTGCTTATTAGTCTCTTCAGACAAGTCAATTGCAATGTGGCCAGCTCACGGGACAATTTTAGATATATCCCTGCTAGATCTGTTGTATTTCATATGGCTCTTAACTAGTTGTCCAGCAGCAATTGCAGACATCAGTGATAACTCCCCAGCCAGGACTGAACCTGCTATAATGCTCGCCAGTAGCCTAGCATTTGCACCAGGAGATTCCTTGCTCGCACCCTTCACACCAAGTAAATTTAGACATGCAGACTGAGATGCGAGTTGCGTGCCCCCTCCAACAGTGCCAACCTGAGACCCACATGGAAAAATATGAATAAAATATTAATATATGTAACTTTCCTTTGAAATTGTCTTATATATGCGAGAAAAGTTTAAAGCAATTTTTTCTTCTTGTTTCATGTGATTAGTTGCTTTCATCAGTATTCCATCTTTAGAATGAAAGAGGCTCTAAAAGATCAGAGAGAAGGCGTTGTAGGTACCTCAATTGAGGGCATGGTGACAGAAACGTGAAGGTCCTTGCCATCATTGACAGCTTCCATCATGGTGATGCAGTGAGAACTCTCGACATTCTGGGCAGGATCCTGACCAGTGGCAATGTAGATAGCAGACACAATATTGCTAGCATGAGCATTGAACCCACCAAGAGCGCCAGCCACGGCTGAGCCAGTAAGGTTTTTTAGCATGTTAAGCTCCACTAGGGACTCTACACTCGTCTTCAACACCTTCTTCACAACATCCTCCTTAATCACCGCCTCACACACCACTGACTTCCCACGTCCTTCAATCCAGTTCACTGCTGCTGCTTTCTTGTCCGAACAGAAATTACCAGAGATTCCAATAACATCCATGTCAGGGAAGTCTGTCTGAAGAAAATCCAGAACATTTTGAACACCTTTGGACACCATGTTCATCCCCATGGCATCACCAGTGCTGCATCGGAATCTAATGTACAGATTCTTGCCCGCAATAGCACACTGAATCGTCTGCAACCTGGCAAATCTGCTAGACCTGCGCATACATCCATTACATATTACTCAATCATTATAAGAAACCCGTACCATATGCGAAGGATAAAGAGAGAGAAGAAGAGAGTACTTGTTGAAAACGACAGCAAGGGAATCGTAATTGAGAGGATCCTCCAAGAAGAGCTTCAACTGCGCAGCGCGCTGAGCAGAGGGCAACCTCACAACGGGTGCTCTGGTCATGCCATCCCTGAGAAGAACAGAGGAAGCACCACCAGAGACGTAAATAGCTTTGCAGCCTCTGTTGGTGCTGGCAACCAGACACCCTTCAGTGGTGGCCATAGGCACAGTGTATTCCTTTCCGTCCAACAACAAGGGCCCCGCTACTCCAACGGGAATCTGCACGAACCCTATCGGCATCTCGCAGCACTGCCCCAATATCGACTCGTAGTCGAATCCCTGCACGGGTAAACCCTCCAGCGAACGACCCGTCAGCCTCTGCACCGCCTCGCGCCGGATCGCAGCGGCCCGACCGCACTCGCCCAGGCGCGACTCCAACGCGTACGAGGGGACGGATCCCGACACCACCGCCTCCACGACCTCCTCGTCCTCGGGAGACAAGGAGATCGGTGCTGGTGCCGGTGCTGCCTTGTCAGCGGCTTTTAGCGGCGGAAGAGTTGATAATTGCACCGATTTGTCGACGGATTTGGAGCGTGGGAGGGGATTTTGATTGAGTTTTTTCTTGGTGGCAGGGGAGTCGACGAGCGCGGCGGGGCAGGGCCCAGGAGCGCGAGAGTCTTCGCGGAGCATGGTGTCCTCGTCGGAGAGCTCGTCGCGGGAGGCGACGCCGAAGAAGCCGAGGAGGTAGATGACGGAGGCGACGAGGGAGACGATGGCGGCTGTTTCGGCGGGGGTGACAGCGTGGAGGGGAGTGGCGGTGCGGATCTTGTCACGCCAGCGGTGGAGGAGGAAGTAGGCGACGGAGAAGAAGAGACCGAAGAAGAGGGCGTTGGTGAGGTAGAGAGGCAGGACGGTTGAGGTGGTGAGGTTGTCGTTGTTATTCAGCTTCTGGGTTTTGACGCGGTGACCGGAGGCGGGGAGAGGTCGACGGCGAACGTCCATTTTCCGACTCGAACTGATCGACAGAATGCAGATGCAGAAAACGAGGGAAAATGGAGAACCCAGAAGCTGGATGGTAGAGGAAGCTGAAGATGTGCGAAGGGAAAGTGGATAAAACGAAGATCGCTGGTGCTAGAAATGGAGTTGGAGTTGAAAGGAAGAGCGAGATTTTAGAAGCCTTTTTATAGAAACTCTTCGCTCCACCATTGCCCACGCGGACTGCGTGCATCTTTTCTTTCTCCTACTCTCTTTTTTATTCTACCCCTCCTATTTTCTTTACTTTTTCACTCCCTCCCTCCTATTTTTAAGTTACCACACCATTTTTAGATCATCTTTATAAATTTAATAAATAATATAATATGTTTAATAATAGTATAAAACCATGGTCTTTAGATGGATTTTGAGAATTTAGTTAGAGCATTGTAAATTGATTATTCTACCGACTCACTTTTGGGTTTATTTATAAACGATTTAAAAATCTAATTCTCACGTGTTAAGGGCGTGCATTATACTTCTCTTGTTCCTTATGAAATTGTCATGACTACTCCAATATATATACCATTACTGTCTTGTTTGGTTTTCCCAAATTTTATTATTAATGTTCGGGTATGGTAAATAAAACATCACCTAGTAATTAAGTTGCTTCACGTGTAATTGGCAATTTACCTTTAAAATTAAGTTGGGCTTACAGATTATACAGTCTCTCATATCTCAATAAATAAATAAATATATGGCAAAGAATCTTAAATATGATAAATTAAATATTTTTTACGATATACATTTCTCCAACCTTAAATAAAATATGGTGATGATATTTTAATATTAAAGACTACCGTAATGTTTGGTTTAATGGATGCACCGTAGAGAAAGATGGATGAGAGCCCATGATATAAAAAGTGATGATAGTTTAACATTATGAATTACTAGTAATTTATTCTCAACCTCACAAGGCCTTAAATGCAGTTGGAAATGGTAATTGATATACATTTTTTTATCACTTTGTGTGTCATAAACAAGGGAATGATTATGCGTTTAAAAAGGTAAAATTTTCACATGGGTATAATTTTGGTGTCATGTTCCTTAAATGAGAAAAAAAAATTATAATGGGGTAAATTGTGTATAAATGGTATAATTTTATGATGAAAAGAATTGTGTATCTGTTATATGATTTTAATTATAAGAAAATGAAATCATAAGAGAACACAAGTTTAATGTTAATAGTGAAATTGTGTAAAGAGACACGAATTTACTTAATTTTTCAATTGTTATTAGTCAACTTAATGGACAGTACAATTTCAACACTAGTTTAATTATGCATAAATCATGAAACTCTTAGACGGTTTCAGTACTAAAATTGTGTGCATAGGATACGATTTTAGTAGTAATTTAGATTATTAGACTCGAGAGTCTACATAGACTTGTGAGAGATATGTAAACCCGACTCGTAAATTCGACTCCAAGACTTGTAAGAGTCTACTTCATAGAAAAATTCAATAAAAAAAAACATTCATGATAACAATACCACATATTAAAATTAATAAGTTCATACAATACACCAACAATAAGATAATAATTAAATAAAAAAAAACATAAATGCTATCAAGTTTAATATGCTTCATCTAATCCTCTAATGAAATAATCTCCTCCATCTTGATCACCATCTTCTTCGTTACGATCTTCTTCATCACCATCAAGTTCTTCTCCAAATGATTCAACATTGTTATAAAAAACTATATCATCAAGATCAGGTGCATGTCCATTTAGAGTTGAATCATTCAAACTTGCTCCAGCTAAGACAACATTTTCACCATCACCTTTGACTTAAGTTTGCTTAACCTCAAAATTATCTCCTTCTTCAATTATCCAATCATTATAGACTCAATGTCATCAAAAGGGAGAGCAAAAATTTTTCTAATTGTTTGCTTTTCAACTTTAAGTTATACATCACATAAATCAAGTCATTCATCTTTTTTTGGTGCAAACAATTTCTTCTTTCTGTATGAACCTATAATTAAATATGAAGTTTTAGTAAAATATAAATCAAATAAAGAAAATTAAAAACCTTAAATAACTTAATGAACTTGAATTACTATTTCAAATGAGCTCTAGTGCTCACACTCTGAAGAGCTACATGTCAAACTCAAAACTTGAATAGCAGACTTCTTTAATTTTGGAGTTCTATCCCAAACATCTCCCACCCTTCTCCAGGTAGCATAGCTTTCCTACAATCTTTTGCATCTTCCACAGAAAAAAGTCCTCTAGCAAAGTGAAATTCAACAAGTTGCAAATTGATATTTTTCCTTTCTACAACATCACTAATCAATCTTTTCATGCTTATATACAACCCATGTTCCACCTCAGGATCATCATTTCTAAAATTTGGTTCGTAGTGCAACTGAGGGTTTAGGTAATAGAAGGATGTATGCAAAGGCCTATGAAGCTTATTATTCCATCTCTGATAAATGATTTTCCAAATAGGCTCATAACTATGAAAGTACCAAGTATGTTATATTAGAAATAATTACACAATTAAATAAGTGACTAAATTTAAAATGATAGAAAGTTTAGAAATGTTACCTTTTATTAATATTATTAAAATTGCATTTAATCTTCTCTTTTGCACAATCCATCTCTTCATATATGAATCCCATTGCGGGTTTTGGATCTGAATCTACTAATCAAAGGACCACCATAAGAGGAGCAGCAAATTTGAAGCATGTTCGTACATGCTTCCAAAATCGACTATCTAATACATATTTTGAGTCGTTCTTCCTTCAAAGCTAAACATGTTCATCAATGATGCTTTCATTTCATGAAGACAAGCTAGAGTCAAGTAAGTTGTGGCAAATCTAGTCATTCCTAGCCTTATCAAGTCTCTTCCCTTGTAAATTTCTTCAGCATGCTAATTAGCAATATTCTACCATAAATGTAGGTAGTGATCCTTCTTCCCTTCTTTATGGTTACTTCATGGACCTTCAAATGCTTCTCAATATCTTCAAAGATTAAATAAATACAATGGGCAGCAGATGGAGTCCAATATAAATGCTCTCTTTTTTGCATCAATAAATCTCCAGTTGCCTTGAAATTTGTGACATTATCAGTAACTACCTGTACTGTATTCTCCTTTCCAAAAAATCTACAACATCATCCAACATTTTAAATACTTTATCAGTATTTTTTGAAATATCAAATGTATCTAATAAATAGAGAAACACAGTTCCTTTAGGACTGCCCACCAAAAAATTACAAAATTGAATGTCTCTTCTAATCTGTCCACCTATCAGACATAATTGTGCAACCTGTTCTCTTCCACTCATCCTTGTACTCTTGAAGGAGTACATCTATTTTGTCCCCTGTTTGTTTCAAAATTTTCTCTCTAATATCATGATATGATGGAGGTTTATAGACAACACTATATCTCAACCATGTCACGCATATTTTCAAAAGTTGGAATTCTAATCACATTGAATGGAATGACACTTGTGTAGAAAAATTCAACAACTTTAGCATCAACTTTCTTTCTCACTTTTCTTGTTGATTCAGAGTAGCTTGAACACCATCACTAAAGTTATTTTTAAATATCTTGCTACTACTAAAACTCTATCCACTCTTCACCACCACTAATTTGTTCAAGACTAATCATTCTTCTTTTCTTTACTAAGGCATCATTAGCATCTAAAACAACTTTCATCATTAAAAGCTTGATTTCTTATAGTACCGAAACACAAGGTTCAGAATCATATCTAGTTTCAGCAAGATGATGTTTGAATCTGAAAATGCCTCTATTAAATATCTTTCAATAGTAGTTGCATTTCACTTTTATTTTTCCATTGCCTAAGACATTTGTTCCATGTTTCCATCCAATATCTATTCTATCACGCAACATTTTTATTTCTAGGTGGAAGTGAAGATGATGTGCCAACATTTCCAACAGAATTTGAACTAGACCCAGACATCTTAAAAACTTATAACGAGAGAACTGCAATTGTAATTAAAAAAAACACTCACTTTAAATTAAAGAAAAAAAAACACAACCACACTTCAAATTAGCCAGCCACAAATAAATAAAAGCAAACCTAAACCAGAAAACTCACTTTGCAGTAAAACAGTGGATGGGAATCACGTGGAGGAGAACTTGCAGCAGCAACAAACAGACGATAACGATGACGATGAACTTAGACGGCAAAGACTCGACAACATACATTAAGACTCTAACAAACCTCAATGGAGACAAACCTTGACAGCGACACACTAGAAGATGAGGACGACACACTAGAAGATGATGGTGACACAGAAAGACAATGATGAACCCAAACGCCAAGCCCTAAATTGCAGTTCAAGAACCTTAGATCTAACACATCTTCTAATAATGAAATCTAGCTTAAACCAGGTATGAAATACCTAGTGAAACGACGACACTATAGATCGAGCATTCTTTCCAACCCGTTCACTCAGCGGCGGACTCGCGCGTTTGGCCGAGTCCACCTAGTCTACTCCAAAAACAAATTTACTAGCGATGACGTGTGACGACATAATTTATTTGTGTGATGACATAATTTACGAACCTTATTATGGTTACAATATGGCATAATTTATTTGTGTGGTGACGTGCCCCAATGAGGTCTTTTTCTTTGTCACCTAGGTCTTATCTCCTGCGAGTCATCATCATTATCGTTATCGTTGTGTGATTGAATATCTGACTGGGTATGAGCATTGTGGGTTGATAATACTATATGGATGACAATGGATGGAATGCAGATTGACGAGTGAATGATGAGGTTCCGAACATATTTGATGAAGGTGAAAAACCAAGCATTTGAGAAGGGAAAATGTTGTATGTAGATGGAACCTAGTTCATCAGAGCTTGGAATGACATGTGGGAATGATGGTCCATGAATGTGGTTGGTGGAGGTGGAGGAAGACCAGAGTGACTTGATTCACCAAATGGCTAGTCATGAAAATGTACATGGTAAGAGGAAGATTCAGCATCTTGATGCAAAGGTTGAGGCTCGTATCTTGTAAGGTGTCTTAATGTAAGGAAAAAAATCTAGACAAGTGAAATACATGATGAAAAGTATAAGTGTGTGAACTTACATTGTTATCGCATTCATATATAGGAGGCGAAAGGTAGTGAATAATGTGGTTAACTGCATGTACGTTGTGTTTTCATGCAAATGGCCATTGCTAGTAAATTGAACTCCTTCAATGAGTTTGTTGTGGCGATCATTTCATATTGTTATCCATCTTTGATGGTATTGTGGCCAATATCGGTTCGTTCTCCCTCTCATATCTTATTTGTGAATTGATATAGATTTAATGTGTCAACTGGAACGGGTTGACGAAAACTAAATTGTTGCATGACTCGAACAACCTGTTGAATTTCAATGGTGGCGAAGCATATGAGTGGCACTACTATATGACTAATATGAGACACCTCGCCAACAATGAGGGACATCGAGCTTATTGTATAAAGTCCAAAGAAATTGCAAAAAATATAAGGTGAATTAGTGAACAATTTGGGATAATATTAGATGTAAAAAAATACCTCTTTTGGTTATATGTTGTCAAGGGTTCGCCTGATTAAAACCACTGTATTGGTAGGTGCACGTGACCACCTTTTGAAAAGAAAACGTATTGTCAATTAGGCAACAAATCTATAGAAGAATTAAAATAGGGCTTTAACGCAACTGATTGTGTACAACTAATGTGACCTTTTAACAAGTGGATAACCAAGCCCAACATGTATTTCTTTTGTTGATAAGGGTGGAAATGATGGACATAAGCATTTAATCCAGTCTCAAGTCCAACACTGAAGCAAAAACATACATCCACCAATCTTGTCTTGGTTAGAGTCAATTCCGTGATCTAGTGTAAGGTAGATGCCAAGATGGCTAAACCTAAACTAAAATTTGAGATGTTGTTCAAATCAACCAATAACAACAAATACATCAAGTGCACTCTATGGTTGATGTGTTTAGAATAAGCAAACTCCATATTAGTGATAGAATGTGTGTTCTCGTACATTGAGCTACCACATCATTTGTTGCATCATTAGGAAGTTGCTGAAAAGTGTTGTTAAACCATGACAACTTGATTGACTCTGGCTACCACATTTTCAGGAGGTGTGGCATCGAGGAGGTGTTGACAGGCTAACACCAAATCACCATTGATGAATCCAGTCACAACTTCACCATCAATCAGAAGGCCCAATTGCAAGACGACATCCTCTAAGATGATTGTAGTTTCTTCAAGCGGAAGATGGAAATTTTGTGTCTCCGATCTCCACCTATCCACTAGTTTTGCAACGAGGTGGTGATTTATGACTAAATTAGTGAAAGTTAGTAGGTGTCCAAAGGTCGCTATATCCATTATAAGTTTTTCACGTGGGTAAACCAAGTTCGCATGCTCAATTTACATACATGCATGTGTACAGAAAGCCAAACAAAAAAAAAGATTTAACTACACAAGGACCTTTTTCACCTCTGCACTACTACACCGTAACCAAACTCCAAGGCATAACCATCTTTGTTATACAATTACATATCAAAATCAAGATTTCAAACATCAAAATTATTGACTGGATTAAAACACTCAAATGATTAGATGGTCAATACTCTTACACCAAACCCTCAGAGGCAGCAGTCAAGGCTAACAACCTTACCTTAGAGATGATGTAAGGTTTGAAATGAATCACAAAGGTACCTTCCCTATGCATGAGGTCTACACTGCCTGAGGTTTATTATGCTTGAGGTGAATATTTGTGCCTAAGGTCTCTTTGTTGCCATAAATGTTCATTGAAAAAAAAGATTTGAAGTGAAAGAATGAAATACCTATGCTAGAAATTTAAATTGCAGGGATGCAACCAACTTTGATTGTCTTATGTCGTTAGGTGGGTTTAAATAAAGAAGAGTTGCATAGTTTGGTCAATTCTCCTACTTACAATGCATTGTTCATTGGGCATGCTGATTTCAAAGCTGTACAAGTTTATAACTTTTGACATATAATGAATTCAATGGCATTCAATTTCCTAAACTCGCTAATGAAACTAAGGTAGTGTTGCAGTTTTGAACGAAGTAAACCCAGTGCAGTTCAAAATTGAGTGAATTATACACACAGAACAAAATGAGAACGTGTTATCTGCAATAGTGTTGAGCTGACACGATTTTTGTCAGAAAATCGTGTACCAAAAACACGATTTCCACTTTGCAGATCACTCGTTTTATTTTTTCCCCGCAATGTCTCTCTTGTTGTGGTGCTTCAAAGGGGGGTTAGGGTTAGGGCACATGTTTGTGTATAATTTTCTTAGATACACTGAGACTGTTATTCATCAATCAAGCACTACAATATATTATATTTGAAAAAGGAAACAGGTTTGATTGTGTCGTATGCAATAGATATCCAACGAATGTGTTATATATTTGGAGCTTCCCACTCAAGATTTCAAACATAGCTCCAAGGTTTACTAAACATCTCATATAATTGTAAACAAAAATTTTCAATGAGGTTTGCTAAACGTTAAGCACTTTATCATGGATTTGTGGGACGTCAGAGAAAGTTCTACTGTAATTCATGATGAACCATTCATCACAGATATCGTGGATTATTTTAGTAACGACAATGACCTCAACAAATTATTATCAAATCAACTAATTATGTCGAATTTTTCTACACAACAACCTCATTCATTTAGTCGAGTGACGCAGAATATTCAATTTGACCTCGAAGAATGCATGTCTTTTCATGGTAAAGATGTTACCATCACTACCATCAAGCAATATAATATTAACCAGGGATATAAGTTTGTAGTCGTAGATTCCAAGATAGACAGATACCTCGAACGATGTATTAATCATCACAACAATTGCATTGGCGACTTAGAGTGTTTTTAGCAAAGTTCGACAACAAAAAGAAAATAAAAAAAAATTGAGTACCTCACACTTGTTTCTCAACTCCTCTTTCTAAAAATTATATCAATTTGGACTCTTCCGAACTTGCTTCCATTGTGGTCAACTCCATGAAGGCTAATCCGTCCATTTTGATAAAGAGTTTTAATAGCTTAAATAAAAAAATCAGTACCGTTACTATGTGTCATACAAAAAAACTATGATTGCAAAACAAAAAGCATTGATGATGAAATTCGATGTTTGGGAGGAATCATATAACCATCCTCCTAGATGGTTGCAAGTTGTCCAACAAGTTGTTTCGGGTATGATTGTACAATTTATAGGTTATCCGTCTGTTGTTGATGGTGTTGAAACCAGTTCACTTACATTTTAGAGTGTGTCTTTTGGTCTTTTAAGCCTTACATTGACGACTTCAACTATTGCAAGCCTATCATGCAAGTTGATGTCAAATTCTTGATCGTAAAATAGCACAAAACTTTTTTAACTTCAATTGGTCAAGATAAAAACCGAAACATATTTCCTTTAGTTTTTGCCAATGTTGAAGGAAAAACAAAGGAAGCTACGATATGGTTTTTTCAATTATTGTGCGAGTACGTCACACCTCAGTCTAATGTTTGCATGATCACTAACAAGGAATATTGATTTTTTCTGCATTGCAATTTTTGAAAGTTGGATGGGAAAGAGATGGGTTATCCTCGGTCTATTACATAAGACATATTGCATCCAACTTCAACAAAAAAATTCAAAAATATTAAGTTGAAGCAACAATTAATTAACATGTGTATGCTTTCTCATTAACCTTTTTATGTTCATTACATATTACATATAAATTTCATACTTTACGAAATTTCATTTTTCATATTGCCACAACTTATGAGATGAAACAACCAACTCTTAAGGTCAAATTGTCTACAATACGATCACAACAAATTTGGCCAAGTGCATCAACTTTGTTTTGAAGAGTGCACAATCACTTCATTCATGTGCTCTTATCAAGACAACATTTTAAAGAACAAATGACTGATTCGTTAAACAAGGCACAAAGGCGGAGTGCATATTACGAGTAGACCAACTATATTTGGAACATATTATTGTCCTGCTATGCAAAAATGAGCAACGATACGTTATGTGTCATATGCAAAGATTTGACAGACAAAACTTAGAGTTTGATGTGCAAGAGATAGTCACTCCCTAATTTTGACGTCGACCTATGTCATTCAAAGTCAGATTAAATGAAAGATGGTGCGATCATGGAGAGTTTCAAGCCCTGAGACTGTCTTTCTCACATATTATAGTTGTTTGTTCATATTCTTACTTACAGATAGCCACAATTTTTCCCTCGTGTACAGTCTCAACAACATCTTAAAGGCCTATGAAGTACAATTTCATTTAGTTCAAAATCAAGATTGTAGGTCTCCTTACACGACTCCAAATATGATACCATATCCACACATGAGACGAAAGGAATCTAAAAGATCAACCACAACCCGTATACAAAACGAAATGGATAACCCAATTCCCAATAGACCTAAAAAATATTCTTATTATTAAAACGAAAGTCACAATAGGAGAAATTCTCTCTATAGACAATAATATTTGAATGTAACCGATTATTTCCATTTCAATTTAAAATAAAACATTTATTTTAAAATTCATGTCTTCAAAACTAACATAATATCTTGAACCTAACATTTATTTTATACTCAATTACCTTTTTATTTTATTAAATAATTATATATATTTAAAATATTCAATTCTTTAATACTAAATAATATAATTTATTTTTTCAAAATTATTGCTAAATTTAAAAAAAATATTTAAATTTATGTATTTTACTAACAAAATTGAAGGATCCAACTTCATCAACATTAATTTCAGTGGCATTTCATTTAAATATATATATATATATATATATATATATATATATATATATATATATATAA
>Ga0099824_1006112_pt1 | contig 16678 bp, 12 predicted proteins | sample SiratrowhiteBW_FD_76837 | JGI IMG/M metagenome (GOLD analysis project Ga0099824, IMG submission 76837) | Root nodule microbial communities of legume samples collected from California, USA - Siratro white BW | ecosystem: Host-associated > Plants > Roots > Nodule | place: USA: California...
AGATATATACTTTATTGTATTATATTTTAAATAATAATAATATCTATCATTATTAAAAAAATATTTATATATATATATATATATATATATATATATATATATATATATATATATATATATATATATAAACTGTAGCATGGTGTCAATGAGACAATACCAACTCAGTCAGCCTAGACAAGGGAGTGAAAAAAATCTCAAAAAACTGCTTACCAAAAAAATCGCATAAGATATAAAACTTGTGAACCAAAGACAATGAGTCCTTCTGGAAAACCATTTAATATAATCAAATAATGTAAATTACAATCGCACTGTATTCCACCACCAGCACTCACCAAAACTAACATTCATTGGCAGGGGAAAAAAAAGACAAAAAATATCGGACAAAGGCGGGGAAAGAAACACAATGAAAACCCACCGAAAAAATTTAATGCACGCAATATACAAAATACACAACAATGAATAAAAAGGCATTCAAAACCAACGAATTTTCATCTGAATGAACGCTAGACTTGAATTGTATCAATTGTTTTTCCTGTCCTTGCCTGTGAGATTCGATTTGCATAAATGGTGACCAACTTCAACTGTGTGCTATTAAGCCCTTCCAAATATGGCAAAAATGCTTTCCCAAGCATGATATAAATATCCACTAGACAGAAAACAACGGTCTGTACCATCCACCATTAACATTAAATGAGAATAATGAAAGAGACCAGTAATGAAAATGAAGAAACATAAGAGCAAAAGCATGCGGACAACTTCTAGTAATCCTCCAATTAAAGAAACATATCTTGCAGACGAAGTCATTTTAATCTAATTTGGTTCCTCTCAAGTAGACGTGTACTTTGGAGAAAAAAATACATATATAGCCATTGATTAGAAAATAGTTGTTGCGATTTTCTAAACTTAATAATTTATCACATGCTCAATGATTTTAAAAACTTCACACATTTGCATATATTTTATCACATCTCTAAGATCAAGAATACTATTTTCTGACTCCTCCTAGCTATGCCAGCCATTTGCCATTGGCCTCCCATCAATCAAATATAAAAAATGTTTATCTCCATGGTGACTTAAAGGAGATCTATATGGAACAACCTCTTGGGTTTGTTACCCAAGGGAGTGACTTAGTTTGTAAAGTGCATCAATTTCTCTATGGGATCAAACAATCCCCACAAGCTTGGTTTAGGAAATTTAGTCGCATTGTGCAAATTTTCAGACTAAAGTGTAGTGAGGCACCTCATTCAATTTTCTCTTGTCACATTTCTCCTAGTAAATGTGCTCTATAATAATGACATAGTTATTACAAGAAATCAAACTGCCAAAATTTCTCAACTGGAAAGACATTTATGCAGCCATTTCAAACTAAAGACATAGGATGCCTAAAATATTTTTTGGGTACTAAAGTGGCTCAATCAAAGGAAGGTATCATCTGGATATCTTGAAAGATATAGGACTGATTGAGTGTAAGTCAATTAATAGCCCTGCGGACCCTAATAATCAAAAGTTAATGACAGAATAAGGAGAACCTTTTCTAGATCCTAAAGAGACATATAGAAAAGACTTGTTGAGAAGCTCATTTACCCCTTTATTACTAAACCTGGCATATTTTTTTCAGTTGGATTTGTTTGTCAATTTATGCAAACCCCTCATGTAGATCACTAGAATATTGTAATTCATATTCTCAAGTACCTGACGAAGGCTCCAAGACGAGGATTGTTGTATGAAAATATAGGAAATACTCAAATTTCCAGATAACATGATGATGTTGATTGGATAAGAGTTCCACTATCGGGTATTTATATCTATAGAAGCCAATATTCTTTTTCCTAGAAGAGCAAGAAACAAAATGTAATTGTTCAATTTAGGCTTGAAGCTGAGTTTAAGGCAATGGCTTCAGTCACATGCAAACTTGTGTTGATCAAACAAGTTCTCCAAGAATTGAAATTTTGTAAGATTCATCAAATGAAGTTGTACAATCTATATGCTCCAACTCGAGGAGTAGAGTTACAAGATGTTTGTTATTGTCTTCTAGAATGCTCTGTAAAGCTGATTGTTTTTGCTATAGCCTGTCAATAATATAGGGTCCTAGGGTGTAGGTTTTATCATCAACCTTTTGTATTTCACACTTCGACGGTTTTTTATATTTAATACATCTGCTGAGAAGAGATCTCAAGCTTGATTCTTCTCTTAATTCATTATTCTAGAATGTTTTGATGTTTGCTATAGCTAGCATTTCTGTAATTTTGTGATTATTCACTCATAGTAATAGGTTATTCACACTCTTCATTTATCCACCATTGCAGGGATGTTTGGATTTTGAATTAGGTAAAGAGCACGGCCGATTTGTGTGTCAATGAATGAGAAGTAAAATGGATTACGGCATTCTGCCACTTGAATGTGGGCAAATAGATTACAATAACAAAATAGGAGAAGCTTTTTTAGTTCAAGCCAAGGATATATTAATAACACTTTTTACTGCCTACAAATATGCATACTCAAGATATTTGGGTACATCACTTAACTATTTTTGTCCCCACAATATACTTGGTTAAGCTCCACCACTGGCCACGCTCAAGCCTGATAGGGAGAAGATGATCGTGTTTAGTGTGATGGGCACACCAAAACTTAGCATGGCCACACAAAGTGATAAGTAATCAATATTGAGGTGTTTAAGCTTGCACATTGCCATGCCAACAACTATTTAAAAATTTATAAATCACAAGATTCAATCAAAACAAGAAATTTTTACTCCTGTGAAGATAGGGTTTAGAGAATTGAAACTTGGGAAATCAAGTCTTGATTCTCAATCTCTAATGAAGTTCATTTCATTATCTTCTCTCAATTTCACCTCTTTCTTCAGGTGTAATTAGTTCTAAAGGTCATGAGCTGATGACTCCAAATCTATATTTCTTGTAATTTGGATTCTCTTGCATCTTGATTCCAGTTCTTTTATTTCAATTCATGTGAATGCTTCCTCTCTAATGCTTCTATGGCTTTTGATCACCTATATAGATACATTCTATATTCACTCACAATTTTGATAGTAGTTAGCGGATTGGAACCGGATGTAAATCACTAGTCATTGATATACTAGGATTTTTTTTACACCAAATATTCATTAAATATATTGAAAAGAAGGACCATTAACTCATGGATGCAAACAGAATATTTTAAGCACCTTGCGAACATCAGCACTCTGGTTTCCAAAAGCTTCAAACAAAGCAGGCAGAAAAGAGGGTAACTGAGCCATCAGTTCCTCTTGAGAGAGACGCCCCACAAGCTGAAAAAGGGCATAATATGAAGTTAAATATGATTATGTTCACGAACCAAATTTAATTATTGCACAAAAATCGAAACTTCGTAAGTAGTACACCTACAAAATGATAGAAATTAAATTCAATATGTGCTGGTGAAATGATATATTCATTTCCACTAACTACCACTAACTGATATGATACTATGCTTTTCCTGAGAATGAAAATGACGGACCAGGATATAGTCAATATAAAGTATGACATCACAACTGCCATTCATCAAGGAAAGAATCGGGGTATTGTGTATTCAGGACAATGTTGATTTAAGTTCAGAATTAAAAGAAATGACTCGTTTGCTGGAGTAAACAAGAGGTACCTAAGTTATATACATAATTTAAAGTAATCAAATAAATAGCATACTTCCAGGATATGGCTTTAAAAGCAATAGCATAATGATATTGGATGAGCACAAAGGGGATTATGTCCTTCTTTTGAAGAACCGTTGCTTCACAGGACACTACCAGAACAGAACAAGGTTTTCTAATAAATTTGTATATTAGAAAGTAGAGTTCATTAAAAACGAGGTTTTCCAGAAAGAACAATCACATCAAGCAAAACTGAAAATTGATTCTTCAAGACAATACCTTCGTTAAGCAATTTATGCAAGTGACAAGAGTTTTCTCATCCTCGGTAACCAGTAGAGGAACAATAACCTGAGACATTTTAAATTGTCACATCAGCTTTAACTTTTATGTTAATAACACAAATCCTTGCTCCCTCCTCCAACTAAACATTTTACAAGCAGTAAGGATGGACAAAGAGCAGAAAAATCAAGAAATACATACACTTAAACATCTAAACGGATCATTCTGAGATAAAACACTGGTGAGGCAGTGCTCTGCTTCGTTTGAGACCTGAAGAAGGGGTGAAATTCCAGAGATTGAAAAGAAAGCAACTATATAAAATAAACAAAAAAAAAACAAAAAAAGGACGAAGTTGCCTACCTTGGGAACAATATCCCTTGCAACATTAAGCAGTTTTTCAACAACCAGCTCAACAGAAGTCTCCATGGCATCTTTCTGGAAACAGTATACACAGCAATAAAACAATCTCTTATTATGCTATGACAAGAATATGAAGAACGCAGTTGCAAGTACTCATACACACTCATACATATATATAAAAGTGAGGGCATAATCCAACAAAAGATGGCACAAAATCGATTAAGAACCTGGTTTTTAAGCATTTCAACTAACAGAGACAGAGCAAGCTCTCTGATTGAGGAATCTGAATCATCCAGCACTTCAAGCACAACTGTCAAAATCTGATTGAAGTACTGCAATTACACCATTTCACTATATAAATATACAGACATCAAGCGTTGTTTAATAATAATTACAACTTCTCTAACTATTGATCTCATAGCCAATAGCAATCAATGAATCAGAAGAACTCACTATATTACAACTGATTTTTTTGGAGAAAAAATGTCACATAATATTTTAGAATATATAGACAAATAGCATTTTACAATACTAATATTAATTATCAAATAAATAAAATGGTATTGTTTTATTTAAAAATACACAAAATGGTATGACAGTAAGAAACCATATTAGTTTTTTCATGAAGTTCAACAGATTAAATCTTTCATTTCAAGTAAAATTGACAATCATATAATTTAGGGACAGGAAGGCGACAGATACTCGTCAAATTAAAGGTACCAGAGTCCAAACGGAATGATCGTTAGCTATAGACACTTCAACTAGCTGTTGAAGTGCAGTCCGCTTGCTAAAAATAGGGCTTCCATCACCCTCACCGCATATCTACACAAAATCAATACTACATTTTAGTGAAAAGAAATCTAAGATATAACTCCTTCATATATTTAAAGAATGATTATTATAACATTAACCGAATAGTGCTGTCTCTCTAAATAGGCTGACCGAACCAGAAAAATTTAAACGAGGGTGCAAATACTAAGATATAACTCTTAATAAATTAAAGAATGATTATCATAACATTAACCAAATAGTGTTGTGTCACTAAATAGGCTGGCTGAACCAGAAAAATTTAAACGGGTGCTAAATACATTTCATATACACATAAATGTTTCAAAGAGGCAGCAAATTTCACTTATTTGAGGGGCTCATAGTAATCAGCAAAAATATTTGGTCAGCACACCCTTTCAAGTGGTTCCACCTCAGCTCCACTGGCCACCACGTGTTCTTACACCGTGACATAGCTTGACAGCTTGACACAAGCTCTTGCCTATTATCTTTTAGTTTTGGATTTGCTCCACCGCCTTAGACAACTTTTAACCTATTACCAAAGTGATTGTTTTCTCACAAAAATATAGGGTACTGTGCCCACTAACCTGGAGTGTGACATCATTAAGTCAGCATAATGCCAGGTTTTAGGGTTTGTATCTTTTTTCTGTTTTGAAAAGAGATTTTGTTGACCTTTTAGGCAGAGAGAAAGTTTTTGCTTTATATATTTTTCTGATGTATGTTGCTGCTCTTAGATCATAGTTTATTTATCCTCCCCCATAATTAACTATGCTTTTCATTCTATCGAATTTCTTTTTGCGAAAAACAATTACAGTACCAATCCATTTACTAGTTGCATAACTCACCATATGAAGAATCTGAGGAATACTGGGTCCAGTGTCAGTCATGTAGTTCACTTTCACACCTTCAACTGACTGATGATTATGATTCAATTCAGAGGGATGTTCTTTGTCAAGTCCAAAGTCTTCAGCAATATTTAAATGTTCTGATGACATCAGACCATTAATATCCAGATCAGATGATAGACCTTCAAAATTCATGCTGCTGTCCACATGTCCAACTTGGCTAGTTTGAAAGCCAAAGTTCTGACTCACTGAATTGACTGTATATGCGAGATCTCTAGTTTTTAAACCAAAAATACCACTATTAGAATCAGTCTGTTCCTCAGATTCATCAGAAGCTGCACGGCCAAGATGGGCTTTAATCAGAGAGGAATCTTGGGAACTCCACTTCCTGCCACCATCACTATCCAGTGAACCAGCTGAATACCTTCCAATATAATGAGCTTTCCTGGACAAACCAGTATATCCCTCTTCAGAGGATGCTCCCACTACATCAGATGGATCATATGAAGACTTGGAACGTCGCTCTTTCTTGTTCTGTAGATAATTCATTAAGTCTACTTCAATGCGAGGAGTGCGCTGTTTAAGGGCTCGTCTCAAAGAATTTTGTTCGTCAACTGACAAACTAAGAATAAAATTCAAAACTGCGGATGAATCGAAGTGAGAGTACACTGATATAATGCATGTAATAGCTGCTTCTTTAAGTTTTGTATTTTTATCGTGAACCAACGGAACTAACTTGGAAAGCCATAATTTTAGAATGCCAGTATTAGCAGCACCTTCTGGATTCATGGAATGCTTGTTAAAGGAACTTATTGCAAACTCAATAACAGCCAATTTTGCCTTTGGAGACCTTTGTTCATCTAGTGCACGTAGCAATGCAGGCAAGAGAGAATCAATGCTGTATGTTTTGCTAACAACTTCCAAATTCACTGAGCAGGCTTGCCTAACGAGCTCTTTGGGGTCAATTAACCGAGAAAACACATGGGGTAACATCCGTTCCATGTAGCCCTCAAAGGGCTTTCGACATGCCAGAATAATATCTGCAAGTGTGGAGAGAGCAGCCTGTGCAACTTTATGATGGGGATCATCCAAGTGCTGAAAAAACAACTTCATTACCTTCTCAAAATTCTGGACTACTTCTTGAATTCCCTTTTGACCTTGCTGCAACAAAGAGTGAAGATAATTAAAGGCAGCAACCCTAGCAGACCAGTCAGCACCAGAGCTAAGCCCATCACTCAGAGCTTCATGAAGAGATGCTGGTCCATCGGAATAAATTGACATTTCTCCAAGAGATAATTGGCTATCATCCAAACTCCTCCTGCTGCCAGCAGAGACACGTCCAGCTACATTCTTTCTCAATAGTGGCCTCTGGAAATTAGGCACATAACTATTCTGTGAGTCCCTAAAGTTGGCATCCCTGTAATGGGTATCCATATACTGCCTATCTATGCTGGGGTTCATATATCGTCTAGTGTCCCGGATGTCACTATTTTCATCAACAGAACTTCTTTCTTGTAATTTCTCAGAAGCTCTTTTACTTGAGTATGATGAATATGCTGATAAAGGCTCAATACCAACATTAGTACTATATGATAACCTGCCAGAGTCTTTGGAAGCTTGAATTTGGGTAATTATGTCAGACAAACCCAGACCACCATTACGGTTACCACCTTTATTGGCACCAGAAGCAGTTGATTCCGTCATTAAAGAGCTAGTGAGATGATTAGATGCCGAGACAGCAGCAGGGAATGGTGGATCCCGAGACGAGGGAGGGTCAACTCCTGCACTAGGGGCAATAAGAGAAAAATTTAGCCGCTCACAAAGTTTAAAACTCATACCATATCATACCATACCACTAACCATCATCAATTGTTGAATGGCAAGAAGTCCATAAAAATGAAGTACTATTTATTAAACAAGTAAACTTATTTGGTACCTAGATCCAAACTCGAAGACCGGAGAACAGATGAACCATGCTTATCAGACAAATCCAAACCCCTAAGCAAGCTTTCAATAGCAGTGACCTTCTGTTTGCTTGAATGCAGCACACTTTCCAAACTGCGTTCAGTACCTTTACCAAGTGACTTGGCTTGTGAAAGAACGCCAGAGCCAATAGAAGTCCCTGATGACAAACTTGAACTTCTATCCATTGCAACAATAGCAGAAGTTCCATAACCAGTTAGACCAGAGGGAGCTGAAGCTTGACTAGCTATTGATATCAATGCACCTCTATCACGAACAGAAGGCGATGCATGTCTCCTGTGCATTCCTCCATCCTCTTCATTTATTAACTGCAAGTTATGCCCACATTAAAAAAACAAATCAATCAACAAAATAAAGGGCAGATAACACCTTGAAATAAACATATACCCTTTGAATAGCAGGGTCAAAGGATGAAAACAGGCGGCGGGAACGTTCTGGCCAAGTCTTTGCAAACATTCTGTAACACATCCTTGCAGTCGACCGCACCTATCAAGTTTAATACTGCAATTATATTTATGCACACACAACTTGGCACCAAAATGAAACATGTCAACAAAAATGCTGACAAATTCTGTTTTAAAGTTCAAACCACATAACTTTTGATCAACGTATACTATAAACTACATGAGGATTTTTAGAACATCTAACCAAACATGATTACACACTGAAACAGAGTAATGTAGTAATCATGTCATTTTGGATACCTTTCCTTCCAAAGTTAAAAATTACCAGAATTTGCATAGCAAATGATAAATAAATAGATATAGGCAAACCAGGTTCTTTAAGTCACTGATTCCAAGTCCATAAGAAACAAGATGACTGAAGATGGTGTATCAATTCAACTCAATCCCTCTCGAGAATACATCATTGTACAGATATGTTCGTCAATTGATTATTTGACATTACATTTGCAAGAAATCAAATATAAAGAACTTCATGCATTGCAACCATTAACAGCTAATCATAATAGGTTAGCTTCTCCATATGTTTTATTGTGCAAAGTTTCAGAAATTTTATTCGGCAAAGCCAACCGACAAATTCTCAATAGCTAAGGAAAAAAGAGCAAACCAATGAAAAGATTACCTCACTCATTGCATCTGAAACACAACACCTTATCATATCCTCATATAAATCAGCCGATCGTTGTATTTCTGCTGCATCAGGCCAATGTTCTAGTATCAAAAGAGCATAATCACAACACCTACAATACAAATGGTATTAATTAAAAACCAAAACACTCACTTCTATCCCCAATAGTAGGTAATCCATACCTTGCACGAAGTACAGCACTGCGATCATTTTTTGCACAATCAGCTATCCGAGGAAGCACACGAGCAACTTTGCAGTTGCGCAACATCTGGAAAGTAGAGGATAAAAGTCACGACAGCATACACAAAGTCATATGTACAGAAAATTAATAAGCGTACCAAATTACCGTTTTTATGCAGTTATCTGCAGATTCTGCAATTACGAGCACAGTAATCACAACTAGCTTCAAAAGGACCTGATTATCAAATAAAGTATTAAGATGTTAGAAATATGCAAAACATGATCATCATAGATTTTTCATTTTTTATCAGCCCATGATCATCATAGATAAATGTTGAACTTACTGGTATGAATTGTTCAGCACATGCTTCAAAATCGCCCAAGAGGTCCTTTGACAAAAAGCATAATAGATGGCAAGCCTAGAACAAAGTAAATAGCAAACAGAAAGTATCCATGTGTTAGTAATAAAATATAAAAGAGATTGAGCATCAATAATCATGCTTAATTCCAATAAAGCATTTTAATCTAAACTACACTGCCCATTCAAACATAAGGAGTGGAAAACTAAGAAGTTTCAAGCCAATATTCTGGGTTTTAAGTGTGGATAATGCACAATCCCAACTACCTTGTCCGTAATTTAAATTTTTTTTATCAGTACAAGAATCAAATTTTTGGCACTTGGCCATAAAAGATCTGACACATATGCAAACTAAAAACATATTATGCCAAACTCAGTAGGGTAGCTCAAGCACCATAAGGGATAGGAGTGTTCAAAGGACTTGAATAAAATTAAATTTCATAAAAACTGACCCAAACTAGAAAAATAGTTTGCCCAAATTAACTGAACTAAAAAGTAGTTCAAACAAACTAAACTATTTTTTGGTTTGGTTAACAACATTCTACATTTTTTTAACTGAGCTAATTTTTTCCTTGAGAAATTGGAGTAATCTAATCATCTGAATAGCATTTATATTATACACAAGAGAATACAGAATTTATCACTCCATTTCTTTCAAGTCAAATGCATACATGAATTCATTTACTAATGATGTATACCGACCAACTTTTCATAGACAAATTGTATCTAATAGAGTAATATAAATATTAAAGTCTTAATATGGAAGGAAACAAATCATTAACGAAAGGTAAAGTTTTCACCATATGAGCATAGAAGGTACTGCCATTTTTTCCTGACAGTGCAATGTAGTTATTAATCTATTATGAATCCATTAAACAACTATTAACAAACAATTTATTACTTCAAGAAAAGGTAGTGTAAATATTTTTTCAACTTTCGTGAAAATTTAAGTAGCACACTGAACTAATCTTTTAGCAGTTCAGTTTCTAGAAATTGAACTGAAAAAGTTCAGTTTAGTTTATAATAAAAATAGACCAGTTTTTATAGTTTAGTTCAATTCAGTTAATTTTTCTTTAGTTCAATTTAGTTCTTTTGAACATCCTAAGGGGTCTTTTGTGTATGTACCCAGCCAATATGACATCTTAACATCCTTCCTGAAAATAAAAATAGTATTTCACTTTACGAAAGATGGATAACAATAACCAATGAAAATGTCAGTGAACCTGCTTCACAATGCTAGACCTTCGATCTGACAATTGTGTGCTTAAAGGCCCAACAAGCTGCTTCAGGAGTCCAAAGAAACATGGATAATCAGTAGCACCTGGTACGAAAATTTTCAAGAGATATTAATCACACATGCCACAGACGAACAGAATAAGTTACATTGTATTTTAACATCTCAATGAAAATAACAATACAACCACGGCCTAAAGTAATAGTAAAAAAACATTTTAAACAATAAAGCAAAGCAGAGACTTCAAATAAATAATTGAAATTTAACAATGCCAACTTTAAACTCTTACTACTTTAAAGTGCAACAACTATTTAAGCCCCCCTGCCTTTGTGCAAATAAATACAATCTCAAAAAACCACACCTCTAAGCCATTCATAGAGCTATGCTTTATGGCTCCCATTCATAGAATGGCCCCAAACCACAACTTTCCATCCATTTTTAAATACAATTGGCTTGTAGAGTCTAACTCAGCCCCATAAAACTTATTCGGAAAGTGAGGATGTCCAAAGCTTCAAAAACTTTATTTAAGTAATAATAGTATCCATTGTGGGATCTAAATTAGCTGAGATCTGATGTCCCAATGGCTGCCCACTACAATGCCTCACTAAGTTTTTCCGATTCACACATTAATTTCCATTATTTGATGCAATAGTTCAGTTTAACAAAAACTCATATTGAATCAACCGCTACAAGTAAAATCTATGACCAAATTCACGAAAGATCACCAAAAACACCCTTCACAATGACATCATGTTAAAGATATGCCTACAACAAATGTGCTTTCCCTTTGAAACACAAATAGCAAAAAGGTTTTAAGATTGGATTCTGAGTATATAAAATTAAGTATAAATATAATATATCTATATATAATTTACTCCTGAAAAAAAGATGGAAAATACCAACCTCCCAAAACAAGACCTTCAATTCTTTGCATGGCAGCAATACGAATTGACCAGTCCTTTTCGGGTACAAGGGTGGCTGCAATCTTATCAATTTCTCTGATTAACTCCTTCTCTGAATACACCTTGATGGGGTCTATGACTTTCTCTGTAACATCACCATCTCCTGTCATATTTAATATTTAATACCAAAAAAATGAGCATTATGTTAGAATATATGAAAAATATCCAATAGTATGTTGGTTATAAGTATACTAGATTATCTCTTAGGATTAGTTTTAATACTTCCTTAATATCTTATGATATGTTTCCCTGTTTGACTAATTAGCTAGTAATGTAATCTAGTATTAGTGTAGGGTTAGTACTTTATGCTATGATCATATTCAAGAGTATTATTCAAAGTCTTTTCCCTGTTTCCTTCCTCAATAACTATAATTTCCACACATTTAATAAAGCACAGAAAAATATTAAATATATGGCTAATCAGAAAATTGCAAGTGTAGATGGCATACTTGACTGATTAGACATATAACAATATACATTGTTGAAACTGTTTCAACATTCAAGAAAATGAATTCGGATGTTGCTTATCTCTTTTAACATGTAAATTAATCTTCCTGGATCATTTTTATTTCCACAACCAAATTCAAAGAACTTCTCATTTGCATTTGAATATCGTGTAAATCTACCATTGAAGAAGTGAAACAAAAGCCATTTGATTATTAAAAGCAGTCATATCTGAGAATCACCATGTAATCTCTCAGAATTTATATTCTCTCATATTAAATTATGAGGTCATTGGACCTATATATACATGAGCCTGCTGCTACTTTAGGAAATATTAACAGCTGATCCTAAGGAGACAAATCCCTGTAATTGTGGGATTGTTCTTAAATACATAATCCTAACATTAATATAAAGAAACCGCTGTGATACAAAATAAATTACATCAAGGAAAATATAAAACTTCCTAAAATATAAAAGTAACATGATTTTGACATAATCAAAGGTGGAATTCCAATGATCATGCAGGCTAAACTTGTGAAATACAGCAAGACATGCAAGCTAAAATATCCTAAAAATTCTGACAAGTGATCAACAAAAAATTGGGACCATAATCACCACATATGGTTGATTCGAATAACATCTTTATAATCAGAATTTGAAACTTTAGCAATTCCAGCATGATAGAAGTGTTCTGTTTGATAATATCACAAAGTATATCAAATTACTATCAAATGAAAGCAAAATTTCTTATGCAAACATAAATCTGTTAGTCTTTCCTGATTTCAAGCCACAAAGTTTAAACATATGATCAAGTACTGAGCTGATCATAACAAAAGGAAAATAAAGAATAATTAAAGATTAATTTATAACGCTAGGCAATAACACAGCAATTATGCAGGAGAGAAGAAAATTGGATAGATAAGGTCTGAGCCATACTACAAAATATACATTGATATTAAATTAGAAAAGAAAGATTTTACAATCCAAAAATTATAAATACCCTAACCTCCAAAAAGAGAGCTCTCCCTTGATGAACTTTTAGCCTTTGGACTACTTTTTTTGGGATTAACACCCACCGGCTTAATTTCCCCAGCAATATAACCACTAGATATACCATCTGAAGATTGAACTTTTGGTTGAATTCCCTCTAGTCTGGCATTAATAGCTTTCACCTGATATCATTGTAATTCCAAGAAAGAAGAAAATCAAAATCTCATAGCAGTTGGTATGAAAATGTTAAAGGACCTCCAATATCTAAATTACAGGTGTAAAACACAGATATTCATGAGCAGAACATATTAAATAATACAAGTTAATGTTACCAGAGATGAAGGAAGATTGTGGCGCTGAAGTTCATCACGAAATTGGGACCCAGCTTGTGCATACATCTCCTGTAAGAAAGAAGAGAGAGAGAGAGTATTAAAGTAATGTACTGAGATCCTTCTTAAATTTTAAACTCCTAACCACTATGCTTAAGTATACATATATTATTATTCAAGTAGCCTTTGCCTAATTCATAATGACATCAATATCAATCAAATATTCAGTTAAACATTAAAAAAAACTAATCCAGTTATACATAATTGGAAAAAAACAGAACTCCAAACTCCCGAAGACCAAGGTTGCATCAATTCAAGCAGAGTTGAAAAGTATGATAGTCATCCAAGCAGTTGGACCCCAACCCCCCCCCGTCCCCCCCACACACACACACACCCCCAAGCTAGTTATCATGGGAAAGAATCAGGCCACTTAAGCACTCAATAATATCTAAGTTCCTGTTGTAGTAGCGCACCGAGAGCCGACAGGTCAGTTCAAGCAATATAAATGACAACAAGACATATTTACCTCAATGCACAAAATAGCAGCTTCCCTAACAGCAGGATTCAGATCATTAAGCAATTGAAGAATCTGACATTGATCAATTTCAAAAAGGAGTTAGTATCACATTCAAGAAATATTGAATGACTAAAGGACATATACTCTTTGTTAGAGAAATTCAATGAACATACAGGAGGAAGAATAGCACGTTGAAGAGGAAGCTCAGTCGCTGAAAATAGACCAATAGCTGAAGTGACAGTTCGCGCAAACTCCTCTCTGATTCTCCAGCTTTTGCACGTCCAAGCAAAGGACCCTGCTCTTTCAACAATTATTGTGGGAGATGAAACCTGAAAATAATAATAATAGTAATAAAATCTCAAAATAAAAGGAAACTCAACCAAACACAGAATCTAAATCTGCAGCAAAAATCAGCCCTCGGGAACAGTATAATTTCTTCACATTTGGATGGAAATAAATAAATACCAAAAATTCACATAGAATCATTGTAAATGCACTGAAGCTTTTTCTGCTAAACACAGAATTGTATTTCAATTTCCAAAAGAAACATTCAAGGCACAATAAGGTCACACAGATAAATAGATTCCAACTTGATTTACATGGATTAGCCATGCAAGACTCCGTTTGTTTGGCAATATATCATAATAACCAAATTCCAACACCTGCATTTTTGCAATGAGCCGTGCACTGTGTTCAATGCATAGCAATCACCTACTCTAATGGCTTCCAGCAACTTCTTAATCATTATAGACCTATCCTCATTAATAGGTTATTTTAAAAAGTATGTTTGTCTATAGCATTAAATATTGTTGAGTGTTGAATTAATATTGTGCCCAACGAATTTCAATGCATATAAACATGTCAGTGTTAGGAAGAGCTTATTCATTTTAGCTTATTTCAACACGTTATATTTTAATCTTGCCAAAATAAACTCTTTTTAGTTTTTATAGATAACCTTTACAGGACTCAAAATTATGATACAAACTCTCATGTGATAATTGAATAAACTTACAATCTATCTACTTAAGCATGACCTATATCTATCTACTTAAGCATGACCTATATCAATGATTACTGACAATGACTACTATCATATCACTGAAATTCACTCACATGTAACTGTCAGCACAACAAGCTTGAATATGGTTTTGGCTCAGTAACAAAATAACCGAATGTTATAAAGCTCATGTTCAGGATCTTTCGTTCATCAAACAACCTACTAGGATAACATAAGGAAGCTATGACACTGTGGCATTGGACTCCAATGACGCTAAAACAACACGCTATGACCGCAACAAACACTTTAGGGATCCTCCAGTTAAGCGCAAAATTCTGATAAAAGATCTAGTGCTATATTTAGAAATAGGAAGTCAAGTAAGAGTCAATAAACTAGTACTAACCTCAAATTGCCAGAAATGAAGAAGAGTGAAACGTTCATGCACAATTGCTAAGATTTAAATACCACGAGCTTGCTCTTCGTACACTCAAAGTCTTATTCCCCGATCTCACTTTTTCAACCGACAGCCAACTTTATCGATTAATTATTATTCACTCTCGTCTCTACTAACTCAGCACTCACTTTTCACTTTCCATATAACAGATTCGGAGATTCTCTACTTTGCAAAAAACCTCAGTTACCTAACTCTCTTCCTTCCGAGAGGTTTCGCACTCACGATTCACCAACAGATACAGATACATAAATAACAATTCCAGAAATAGAAAGTATTTACCTCCATGAGAGTGAGCAAGAGGCGTCTGGCGGCGTCGCGGACGGGCTGTTTGGCGTCGCCTAACCGTTCAACGACGGCGGGAACGAGCGCATTGAAGTGGAGCTTGAAGTGGTCGCCAGCGCGAACGGCAGCGGAGTCGAGCACCTGAAGCGCGCCCTGCGAGACCTTGAAGCTGCTGTCCTTCAAGAGATCCAGGCAGCATTCGACGAGCGAGGTGACTTCGGCTGAACTAAGGCTCCTTCTAGAAGTTTCGAGAACCTCGTGGAGGCGCTCCACGCCGGCCATCCTCTCCTTGGCGTCCTTGGCGCGTGCGAGCTCGAGCGCTTCCTCCATCGCGCAGCGCTCGGATCTGTCGCGACCGCGTTCAGATCTGAAACAACCGTTCGCGGATTCACCACCGCATGGAGAGCAGTAACGGCGCCGAAAAGCTGCGAAATGCAGATGAAATGAAAATGCGAGTGTAAATAAAGTGAATGTGTGATTTAATGGTGAGAGTGAGATGGTGGATTTGGCGGAGGAGTGGAATTGAGGGAAGAGCTTGCGGTAGGAGAGAGAAAGACAGTGCAGGGGGGAGTGGGGACTGGGATTGACGGAGAAGGAGGTGGTGGGAGATGATGAAAATGATTTGAAAACTATGTTTATGGGTTTCTTCTGCTTCCAAAATCAACCATTCGCTTTCTTCTAATTTACCATCTATACCACTGTTCACTGCTGAGTTGGTTTGCTTTTAATATTTAAGTTTTCCCTTTTTTACAATTTTTATATTAGAGTAGAGCTAAAATTTAAAACAAAAAGCAACTAACTCTAGTTTCACTAATCTCGTGTATATTATGCCTTTTTTTAATATATATATATATATATATATATATATATATATATATATATGTTTTTTTTATTTATTAAAATATTCAAATATATTATTTATTATATATTATATTAAAATCTCATTATAATAAAAAAAATTTTATAT
>Ga0099824_1006117_pt1 | contig 16673 bp, 9 predicted proteins | sample SiratrowhiteBW_FD_76837 | JGI IMG/M metagenome (GOLD analysis project Ga0099824, IMG submission 76837) | Root nodule microbial communities of legume samples collected from California, USA - Siratro white BW | ecosystem: Host-associated > Plants > Roots > Nodule | place: USA: California...
AATAATTTTTTGTTTGAAGAAAAAAAGTATAAAAAGACAATTAAAAAAAAAACTACGCGATAGTTTTTATATATATATATATATATATATATATATATATATATATATATATATATATATATTCATATATGTAATATGTTATTGTATATGTTTTGTAGACAATGTACTAATTTTATACTTAATTAACAGGTTCTACTAGTAAAAGAAAAAGAGGTCCTACTAAATGTCTTAAGACTCATGGCCTGAAGTATGAGGAGCGTTTGCCAATTAAACTTAATGCTCTTGGCCAACCTGTTGCTACTTATCGAGCTACACTAAGTAAATATTTAGGAACATTAGCTAGGAATGCACACCTAGCTCCTCTAACTTTCAGTACTTGGAAAAGACTGGAAGATCATTGGGATGATATATGGAAAACAGTTTTGGTATTTGACTTTGCTAACCTTTATCTTCAATTATATATAATATTTAAATGCTAATATTTATTAATTGATCATGATATGCAATCAAAATTTGATATTGAAGAACGTGCCAAAAAGTGGGTTTTAGGAAGCATATGCTCAAGTTGGAGGAACCATAAATGTCGATTGAAGGCAAAACATTTTTTTCCAAATATGTCATATGATTACAACTTAAAAAATAGACCCTTGACCGTTCCTCTTGAGTAGTGGCAAATTCTTATAAAATTTTGGAAATTTGATGTAGCTAAGGTTACACCATTATCTAGATTTTATCATATGATTATTTGTACTTATACTTTGGTTGGTTTTTATTTTTACTCTTTTCATGCTCTTATTATAAAGGTTCGTAGTGAGAAGAACAAGATAAGTAGAGCCAAATTTACTGTTGTACATACGATAGGAACTAAAACCTTTGCTGAGATACGATATCAAGAGGTTAGAACAATTACATAACGAATTGTCTAAATGGTTTTATTTGTCTTAAACTGATTTTTTTTTCTTTCTTCTACATGATAGGCAATGAAGAATACTGATGGAAGAGAGCCAACTCGTGCAGAAATGTTCATCATGACACATAAGCCTAAGAATGAGGAAACCAAAAAAATTATTGTATGATAATCTAAATCATTATTCTTTTATAATAATTTTGTTTTATAATATTTTTATAATTAATCTCTTGTCGTTTTCATTCATTTCAGTCAAAGCTTGAGGATGCAATTGCTTCTCATTCAAAAGAACTAGATAAAAATTCAACTCCAGATGATATATTTTCTCAGGTCTTCAGAAAATATAGACATGACTATGTGCGCACATATGGAAAAGGGGTTGTACCTTCAGACTTATGGGGGTCTAAATCTCAAGCTGAGATGCAAAAATTAATTGATGAAGTTCAAAGAAATGCTCAAGTTGAACTTCAAAGCATAAAATAAAGAATGCAAAAGGAAATGGAAGCCAGACTAAAAGAGCAAGTGGAAGCCATGAGAGTTGAACTTTTAAGCAACTTCAAGTTTGCTTTTACTCAATTGCGCAGTTATTCAGAAGTAATGGTTCCAGACTTGGAAATCATCCAAGATGTAAAAGAAGAAATTGTTGTGAGTATATTATATAATTTTACATTAAACTTATTATTGAATTCGATATTACAAATTACATGTTTTTTATTTATTTTGATGTAGAAAAAAAGTCATACCACCTCCACGAACAAGAAGGAGGAGAAAACTAACACTAAGTTAACTAAGAGGTAAACTCATGTAACATATTTCTTCTTTATTTTTGTTTTTATATTATTTAGTAACTAATTTTGTTAATCTTATTTTGGAACATATTCTACTACTTTTTTTTTTTTATCCAGGAAATTAGAAGATCACAAATATCCATCCATTGCCTTTTGAATTGTTCTTGTAAATCCTTGTTCTTTAAAGTATATTTCAATTTTTGTTCTTTTGGTTTATTAGCTAAAATGATCATTATTACAGGCAACACTTTGAAAACAATGGTAAAGAAGTAAGCGTTGATTCAGAAAATTTTGAAAGAGTAAGTGAAATTCAATAAATTGGTAAATTTTAATTATTTCAACCCATTTATTAATTAATATTGTTTTAAAAATAGGTTCAAAAAAAAGGTTGTTAAAGCATGGAAGTCTTAGACTAATAAGTCAATCTAAAACTTTTTTTATTTCAAGTAATTTAATATTAGTTAAGTCTTTTATTTATGATATTTCAATAAGGAAAAAGAGCCTTATTTCAAAACAGCAGCCAAACTCAAAGGAAAACTACTTGTCAATACATTAAATAAAAGGTTATTGATGTAATCTGTTATCACATTATAGTTTTTATTGATAAGAGTTATTTGTTTTTTGGTTTATTCTATGTAGGCAATTTGTTTCCTTTCTTTTTTATTGTTATTTTAATTATTTATTAATGAACTCCATCTAACACAAGTAGAGAAGCCAGTATTGTTCAAGGGAAACAAATGGAAAAAAGAGAACGTAAACCCAAAGTTCATTTTGATGGGACTAACTTGAGTTAATTGAAGGACGAGAAATCTCATAAGAAACAGACAAGAAGTGCAAGTTTTTCTAATTTGTCAAGTTGAACAATTCCTAATTTCAATTTTTTTGAGTAAGTTATAATGAGGGAGAAGAAAGTCACTATGGGACTGTGTAAGTATAGGTGTTTATATGTAAGGGTTCAAAGAGATCATTAGTGCTTGCTAGTAGGTTATGGTCAACACTTTGTTTATATAACCTTATACCATACATATAAGCTAGTTATATGTTAGCTCGTTCTCATGGATTGTGCCTGTTATACTCCACCACTGTATTTTTTATTTTCACTAATTTTTATTTAGTTTCTCTGGTATTTTCCACTATTTTTGATTTGTTCAAAGAAACAGTTGCGAGCATCCTAAGTTTTTATTTATATGGTGCCTTCTAAGTTTGTTGATTTTGAGAGTGTGTCTAATTTGCAGTTAAAGATGCTTTTCCTTCAACAGAAAAATGTGCACATGGATGACAATACTATGCATCTCCTTGGTATTAAAAAAATATGTTTAAATTATAAGACTTGAAGAGTATATTAGGAGACTAGTGTCCATCATCCACATCTTATTAGTATGAACGTGACTCTTGTTTGTCAATTGTCACCACTGAAATTAGTTTTGAATTTAAGTATAAAAAATTAAAATCATCCAATATATTCCTTTAATCATAACCTTTCATCCCTTTTTTCTTCTTCAAAGTTTTAAAACCTCATATGTGGAAAGGAGAGGGGATAATTAGTTGACAAGTGGCTGATATGGCCAAACTTATGATCATCGAAATAACACCACTTTATACTCTACTTCATGTCCATGGATTCGATGCTAAAGCATCTTTTTCAATTAAAATATGTCAATGTGTCATTGGTAACTTTTTTTGTTTAATAGTGGTTGTCTAGAATTTGTCTTGTATTTTAAGGTAGTTACTAAAATTGGAATTTAATTGATTTTAGTGTTGAGTTCAGAATGTGTGATTTTGATCTTTGAAGTTAAAATAATGCAAACTAGGTTCCCATGTATTGTATTTGCATGAATTTAGTTTTTGGATTTTTTAAATTAGATCTGGAGGTGTATTACTATTGTGCGTTTTTTATTTACATGCCAATTTTTGGTTAAGTATTTGATATAGAAGTTTGCAATCTTAATCTTTTGCATTTTGATGTTTGAGGGTGTCTCTGTTGTTCGATCTGAAAAGGTGAAGGATGAGTTGATTTTGGATGGAAATGACAAAGAGCTTGTTTCCATGTCTTGTGCTTTCATTAATCAAGTATATGTTTATGTTATTTCTCCTAAACCCTTCTCTAATTTACTCTTGTTTAGACTTTAATTGTGTTTTGCATTTGCTAGCTTTGCTACAGAATTGCCATGTTAAAAACAAGGATATTCGGAAGTTCGTTGATGGTGCTTACGACAGTGAGAAGGGAACAACTACGAACACAAAATTGAGATTTTATTCAATTTATTTGTTTCTCAATTATTATTATTATAAAAATTATCAAGGCTTTTACAATTTAGGATTATTTTGTACTTGTTATCTACTAATTAATTATATTACTTGTTACATTCAGGATAATGCTCCAACTAGAAAAAACAAGACTTCAACTAGAGAGCTACATATCAACTTGAGTTTTGACATTTTAGAGATGTTAACTACAACACCAAAGTGTATTTTGTTTTAGTTTTGTGTTCTGACAATGATTTGTTTAATTTGTCCATTTTTCTGTTTAAAGTGCAAGCTTAAGCTGAATTATGACATGTAAAGATTAATTTGGACTTCAAATAAAATGAAGTATTTGATAATTCTAGATCATAATTAGTTTCCGTGCATAATTATAATCAAGTGTCATAAAAATTGTATATATTGTAGGGAAATAATATTGGACATGCCTTATTATTTAAAAGAAATAACACAAAAAGTAAATGATCTTTTTATTAAATAAATGTTAATAGAAACATTTAGTGACATTTTTATAATATTACTTTTATTAAAAAAAATGTAACTAAATACTTTTGGTAATAAATTTAAAATGTCGTCTCTTTATTAAAAAAAAAAGTTACTAAAATCTTTTAGTAACATTTTTATAGTGTTACTTTTTTATTGAAAAGTATTACTAAAAGATTTTAGTATCATTTTTAAAATGTTATCTTTTTATTAAATAATTGTTACAAAAATATTTAGTGACATTTTTGTAAATGTTTCTAATAACAAGTGAAATGTTACTAAAAATTTTTAGTGACATTTATATGGTGTTATTTTTTATTAAAAATATTACTAAAAGATTTTAATAACATTTTTAAAATGTTATTTTTTTATTAAATAAATATTACAAAAAATATTTAGTGATTTTTTATTAAATAAATATTACAAAAAATATTTAGTGATATTTTTATAAATGTTTCTAATGACAAATGAAAATGTTACTAAAAGTTGTTAGTGACATAAGGAATACTTTACATTTGATAAGATATTACAAAATCATATTAGTAACGTTTTGTTTAATTTAGTAACATTTTTCTTATGTTACTAATTATATTATATATTTAGTAGTGTAATAATTCTATTCCTTATTGATTTAGAAATTGTTCGAACATATTATTTATCATATAATGATTTCATCGATTGTTTCCTAGATTTAAACCCAATTGAGCATTATTTCTCATTTTTTATAATATCCTATTGTATTTTGACCTCTAAGTATTACGCAAGGATTATTTTCTCGATTAATTGTATTGTTTATCCTAACATTTCCTGTGATGTTGTCATCTCGAGGTAGTGTTAATTGTATCACTTAATCTCGCCATTTGGTTGGTTAAAATTTGGAAGCTATATCCATTATGGTTTGTAATAAAGAATCTAAAATAAAAGTCATTTTTTTGAGTTAATAAATCAGTCATCTATGTGTTATTGTGATCCATTTATTGTCTTAGTATATCTATGTGGAACTTGATATTCTAGTACCAGGATTTTTATCCTCAAAATTTTGACCAGAGTTGTATATTGAATTTTGACTACGTTTAGATATTGATCCTAGATTGCTATCTAGACCATACATACGAGATCCTTGTTAAGATGACATAACCAAGGGTATTTCTAACTTAAATTTCTTGCACCCAAAGTTGGGTTTCTAGAAGATGGTGGTTTTACTTCCACTCGAATCTCCATCACCATACAACAAGAGTTAATACTGGTTTGCTTGTAATTGGACTTACCACCATTGATATAGGGTTGAATACTATTGTCAAAGTTATACTCAATGCATTTCCTATTATTCCATTATTAGAACTTTTCATTTTGATTATTATTATACTATTATTTGTCACCTTTGAAACTTTTTTAACACATGTTAACCATGAGAATAAACATTACACTAACAAGAACTACCAAATGTTTTGTCCCACCTGAGCATGCTAATTTGTTTAATGTTAAAATTTAATGGATATTTTAAAAATGACCATCAACAATCTATTTATGTTTAACTCGTGATTAGTTATAATAACTATAAATATACAACTTAAAATAGAATTTCTAAAAATAAATAATTAAGTTTATGGAAATGATGACTCTTCTTTAAAGTAGGTTTGATTTCAAGCTAGAAAGTTCAAAGGCCCTCTTCAACTAAAGATGTATAGTATTGATAAGGGAAGGGGAATCCTCTTGAGTCTCATTGGGTAGTATAAGTACTGGAAAAGAATTTGAGAAAAAAGGAATTCTTAACACTAGAAAAAACAAATTTCGAAACCAAAGGATTTGGTTTTGTTTCACAAATTCCTGAAGTTTTGGTAACGGAACATCCTCCCTGTTAATCTTGTTGAATCTGTTGAGGAGATCGTTCTAAGTCCAACAATTGCATCACCTTAAGGGCAACTTATACCTATACTACATACATTGGTCAGACTACGACCGAATCATTAGAGACTAGCTCAACTCTCTTGAGACCGACCACTAAGTCCAAGATACTTTAAGTCAAAAAGGATAAAAAGGCTTAGAAGAGCGTTCTTATAAACCTCTTTGGGATTCTCAAGAATCACATCATAGGAGTCTTCAGAACATCATGTCACTTCAAGATCTCGTGACTTCTCAAGTTCCCCTATACATGTAAAGTAGTGCTTGGCACATTCGACTACAGTTTCAATATTTGTTCCTCTCATGCATTGTTTCTAGTGGCTTTAGACAGAAACATTTACTTTATTTCTCACCACCAAAAAAATGACTACTTTGATGTCAATAGAAAACAATTGTTTTTTCTAAACAAAAATAATTGATTTTTCTAAACAAATAAAAACACAATTACTTTTTGAAAATGTATTTGGCTGAGTTCAAGAGGCGGTGAATTCTTTAAAAGATTTTTGTAATTTAAAACACTGAAAACAATTTTTGTAACTAGAAAACCTTTAATGAATCTCAATGATAAGAGATGTAAGCTGTAGTAGTAAAACAAATCGATTTCAAGCACGAATAAACTGATTTATTTTTCTGGCAGAGAGAACAATTAATACTTCTCACAATAAAGAATACCAGAAAGGCAATATCAACTCAGAGTAGTGAATTAAGGTAAAACAGTGCACCCTCAATGTCCAGTATACAATCCAGCAAAGAATTAAATCACACCCAATTACTATCTAGGTATCAATTAATCAAAAAAATATCTCATAAGGCTACTATTAATGCTCAATAAGGATAGATATCACCAAGATTTTACAAATATCAATTTAGCCAAAACTGCAGTAAAAACAAGGTATGTATATCACTAGCAGCACCAATATGAGACAAAGATCAATATACATAATCAATGAGAAATTTTCAATATAGCCAAGAATTACTCAATCAAACTAGCTGATGCATCTACTAAAATGAACAATATAAAGTGCCAATTTGAAAAACTGTTACCCACAAGTTTAAGACTAGATTATGCAGAAAATTTATGTTAAACCAGATGTGATTAAAGACAATTACAAATTGAAACATTTTTTATAAAACAGATTGGATTTGAAACACAGATAAAACAACACTGAACAACTTCCAGATCAGATTTGATTTGAATTAGAACAAATATGAAATACAACAGATTATTCAATTTTTCAGCAAATGAACCAGAACCAAATCAATTGTCAATTAATTGTAGTGGGCAGCGCAAGAACAGATCAAGATTATGAGAGAAGGGTCAAGGAAAAAAGACACAGTCAATTTTATACTAGTTCACCTTTCCTTAAGGGCTACGTCCAGTCTTCTTTGCCCCTCAAGCAAAGAAAGTTCCACTAAATTCCTACTCCTTGTAAGAATCAAGAAACCCACTAAATTGATAGATTACACCCCGCAGTCCTCGGTAATAGTTATAGTCTTCATTTTTCTCAATGTTATCACTACCAAATGGAGAAAATTGTAAGAGCCATAAGCACAACTTTCCTATTGCAGGACAAGTTTGGTGTGAGGTCTATAAGACATAGCGCCAGAGAAATGATGGCAGCCCTATACCTACAAGTCGGTATTATAAGTCAAGCACTGATTTTTGTCACCAGGTCCCGCAGTTGGTCTTATGTTGAAAGACCTGGTCTTCTCCTACTGAGTGCTTATATGATTGCACAACTGGTAATCTTCATTCCCTTATTATTAGCAACCTGGTACATATAGTTGTTTGTTAGTTTGTCTTATGATTTTGCGATTGAAGCAGTGTCAATGTGTTTTGTCAAGAACCTGATCTTCATGATCTTGCACATGTCCCTCACTTCACATCCACATCCATTATTAATAAATATAATGCAAACTAAAGCATTAAAACCATGTAGGTAGTAGTAACATTTCCATCCACCATTGAAAAAATAACCACATCTCTGACTAAACTTAGCATTGAAACGGAATCAAAATCAAGTCAATAGACTAATCAACACTTCTATTATTTTTGGAAGCAATAAATATTGGCAAATTTAAAATCCAATGAGTAGCTCTTTCAGCTAGCAAAAAAATGATTGCTTAGTTAAAAAAAAATTTGGCAGTTTGGCTTTCTTATATGGCTATAGTAATTTGCTTCATGATTGACAGGTGGCAACTTTTCTAGTAGTATATGTTAACTGGGGCTTTGCAAGAATTAAGGGAATGGGATGGGATTGGGCAGGCGTAATCTAGCTCTACAGTTTGGTGACATATGTTCCACTTGATATACTTAAATTCGCAATCCGCTATGTTCTGAGTGGGAAGGCTTGGGACAATCTTTTGGAGAACAAGGTAATCTATTCATCTTTACTATTATTCTTTTACTACTAATTGCATTGTTGATCTTAATCCAAAATCTTCAAAATTTAGAACTTGTTCATGATAGACTGCCTTCACTACAAAGAAAGACTACGAAAAAGAAGAGAGAGAAACACAATGGGCAACTGCACAGGGAACTCTTCACGGTCTTCAGCCAACTGAAATATTAAATAACCGTAATATTATTTAATATGAATTGCATTGCACCATGTCGGTTTTGGGCATAACTGACGTGGTGTTCCCATTTCAATTTTAAAATGTCGAAAAACAACATGTCGGTTTTGACCAGTTAACCGACGTTGTGTTGGCTCTTCAGCAATCCTACAAACTACTTTTGAAATGGGTCTTTGACGTTGGTGTCTGATTTAAACTGACATGATGGTTGACTATATGACGTCAGTTGAGAAACTGACGTGATGTTTGAAATTTTCAACGTCGGTTCGAGAACCGATGTTAAGGAGCTTCTAGAACTGACTTTAAAGATCGCTTTTCTACTAGTGAATATATGTAAGTGTTTATGTAATACGAATTTAAAAATGAAATATAAACAAAAGGTCTAGAGGATAAAGAAGAACCTTAAAGCAATCAAGATCAAGGTAAGAAAGTTGAAGAAATACATAGTAAAACAAATCATCCCATTCCTTGCCATTTACTTCGGAGCTTAGTTACAAAGTGTTGTGTTAGAAATGTATTACTGTCTTCTAAACTTTCTATTTATAAGGTAACAAGTAGTAGTTAACAATTTTTAAATAAAAAATAAATAACCTCCCACTATGCATTTGTTTTGCTCCAACCACTTTCCATTGTGACACATTTTATCAATTTTATACAATTGCTTCTCGATCCATTTCATTTGGTAACATTTCTCAAAATTGAAATCACTACAAGAATACACTGATATAGCATGGGCCAAAAGCTCACGCAAAGTATCAAAAACCCACGCATATGCGTGGGCAAGCAGACCACGCTAAAATCCTCGAAACAAAACTATCTTGCGTAGGTGTACCCAAGGCAACCGAATATATAATTAAATATAATAAATTATGCGTGGGTCTGACCCACGTAGAGATAGCAGAAGTTGCAGGGGTCAGGCCCACGCTTATAATACAATTATAGTAAAATAAAAACTTGAACTCAGACCCTCTCATCAATTGGACAAAACCCTTAACCATCAGACCTGAAGAGTTTTTTCTATCATGTTATGATTATTATTATTATACTTATTAATTCAATTACAATTATTATAATATTGTGGTGTGTGGGTCTGGCCCAGGCTGCTTGCAATTAATTAATTGCAAATAATATTGTGTTGCTTGGGTCTGACCCCTACTTGGGTTTATTTTTTATTTTTAAATTTTCTTTTGTGTTTTGCGAGAGTCTAGCCCACAAATTAATTAATTACAAATAATATTGTGATGTGCGGGTCTGGCTCCCGCTTGATTTTATTTTATTTTTTTGAATTTTCTTTTGCGTTTTGTGTAGGTCTAGCCCACGCTGTTTGTAATTAATTGATTGCAAATAATATTGTACTGCGTGGGTCTGGCCTCCGCTTGGTTTTATTTTTATTTTTTAATTTTCTTTTACGTTTTGCATGGGTCTAACTCACGCTGCTTGCAATTAATTAATTGCAAATAATATTGTGCTACATGGGTCTGGCCCCCACTTAGTTTAATTTATTTATTTATTTATTTATTTTGCATTTTGCATGGGTCTAGCCCACAATGCTTGCAATTAATTAATTGCAAATAATATTGTGATGTATGAATCTGGCTCCCGCTTGATTTTATTTTACTTTTTTTGAATTCTATTTTGCGTTTTACGTGAGATATGACATTTTAGAATGGATTTAGCCCATACTTCTTGTGTGGGCCATTAACCTACACACCTTTTTGACAATTATTTTTCTGTTTTCTTGTAGTGTTCTTGATATCTTTTTCTTTACTCATGCTCAGCATTTTGATCTTGGCTTTTTACTTGTCAAACACTTGTAATATTAGACACTTTTAGTATTTTCAATAGATGTCTTTCTAGTTTCAACATTATTCTATTCCCGAGTAATGTTTACTATGTTATAATAATACTACGAATGGAAAAAAAAAAAATCAAGACAATCTGGCAAGTGGTTACCTAGTCGGAGGGACCATTCAAAATGTTTTATCTAATAACAGTTATGTCGTAAAAGTTATATTTACTGATTATTTTATCACGTCCATAAATGGAAAATATTTAAAGAAATATAATCCTCAAATCCATGAAATCAAAATTATCTAATGAACTCAATGTTTGCAATATTTGTAAAAGAGAACAAAATCATGCTAATATTCTAAAATTCTAGCAATAAATGTAAAAAATTACAAGACATGACGGGCATTCTTGGTCGTTAGATCTTGATGTTGTTTCTTAGAATTAGTCCAAAAAGCTTCTGTTTATCCAACTTAGAGGAGACAACCAACAATCAAGAAGAGAAATTGTCTAAAAGATTTAAAGCCAATTGCTTGGAGTTGGAAAGGAATTGTTCTTCACTTTTGTTGCAAGTTTTTTCTGCGCCCTCTAAATCTTTGTCTTCATTTTCTAAATAAGCTAAATTCTTTTCTATAGTTCCAAGATTTGGGGTTGGATGTTTTCTCTTTTTATTTTGTTGGAATATCTTGATTCACTAAGAGAAGTTTTCTTTTGTTGCAAATTTTAGAGCTTAGGCTTGTGTTTGAAAAGCTATTTTAGTAACACCGTCAGAATGAGAACCGCTAGGGCTGGTATACCTTCCATTCTAGAAAATTGAGTAATTGACATTGACGATAACGTTGTTTTCAGATTCTTCTCAACTTTCGCCTTTTCATTCTGTCTTCGTCTTTCACGTAATACGTCATTTACAAATGACGTCATATTTGTATTTAAAAATTAATTATTCATTTAATTTATATAATTATACAAAATTACCTTTTATCTTTATACTTAAATATCATTTATTTTAATCCTTATTCATAATATTTAAATTCTTTTTGTCATGAAACTGTTTTTAATCATTTAAGTTATTTAATTTAAACTCCTAAGAATTGAATAAAATATTATAATAATATGTAAAAGTGATAAAAACGATGAATTTGTAAGTTTATGGGATAAAACAGAAATGTGTTCATTATTGAATAAAAGAAATTTAATCTTTAAATGAATTTACTGATGTTTATGCGAATAGAAAATATGAAACACATAACAATTTGATAGAGTTCAACTGTGCGACGCGTCGAACTTCGAGAAAAAAAAAACGAGGAAAAAGATGTATACAGTCTAGGTTCTTAACTAGTTTTATATTATATTTATAATTAAAAGTGAATTTCATATCTATTTTTTAATTATATATTTGCCTTAAAAATCCACATAAATTTCTCAAATAGAACATTAATTATGATTAGAAAATATTTAAAGAAATTAAATTTTGTCCTTTACGATAAGGAAAAAGGATATTGATACTAACACCATTTGGTATGAAATGCAATCCCTGAAAGCAGCACCACAACTGTGGATTCCAATTAAGTGCTTAAATAACAATATATTAATTCCTGTCGTTTATCACAATCAGTGGAATGAATGAGACGTTATTGCAAACAAATAATTAATATTGTCTTAAAATTTGGAAAATATAATCAAATAAAATTAAAAAAGCTTTCAGAAATATAGCATTTAAAGAAAAATTAGGAGAGTTATGAAATTCTTGTTGTTCATGGTGCTTGTGTTTCAGCTACCGAATGTTATTTGTTCTTCTCCTAAAGCAAAGTGCAATATAAACTTCGATGTTGGAGCATCTTCTCATTCGAGTACCCATAAAAAAAGTTAACGTAGGATTTTAAGGAATGTCACGCTCAACTCCCTTCCAACCCAAATTAGCTATGGGTTATAATACATTCTTCTCTTCAACTTACAACCTCATAAATTATTATCTTATTATAATATTTTACTTTTATTTATTATTATTATTATTTTAATATAATACTTCTTGATCTTGCAAGAGATCAACAACAAGCCCTTATGTGGTTGCTTCTCGGTCACTCCTGTCTGTTATTGCTTCAATCGCTCCAAAGTCCACCGTCTCGGGAGGGGGGTCCTGTAGGTACTCCGATGCTCAAGTCAGTTTAGGATTAGAGTGTGCAGGTAGTTTAGGTCAGAGTTTAGAAATACCTTATGTGTGGTGATTGAACTCATATTTATAGGCGTTGTAGTGGTCCTGGAGTATTTGGGCCCGATCTGTTATATTCGGTTAATCTGTTACAATCTGTTATGATTTGCTAATCTGTTACAATCAGTTAGGTTGTTATGATGTTTGGTTGTGTCTTAGTCAACTGTATAATACACTTCCTTATAAAATGCAGTTGCCACGTGGATGTAACTAGAAAAATTGAGTGGTAGACAATGTTTTTCTATTAGCGATATTCAATTCTTATTGGACGAAAGACTATTAGACATTAGAGGCACCAGGTTTAGTTCTTTCAGTACTTTTATGGTTGGCAAATTCTTTCTTGAGCCGATGGTTCACCCCAATTTCATGGGAGTAGTGAAGATATCATTTTATCTTTAATCAAAACATAAATAGACGTGTAATATCCTTTCTTCATCTTTTTCATCTTCTCACTAGTATATCTTTTTGCAGAGGTGCACAATTGTCCTTTTCTCTAGTTTCTTCTTCATTTTTGTGTTGGAGAGCACTTCCACACCCCCTTAGATAATTGTTAGATAACTGTTAGTTCCATTACATACTTTAAGTGTCTTTTTTCATTAATTCTTGTTGTTTTCATATTGATATGAATAGATGTAGCCAAATAATGAAAATGACTTGTAATTTCATAGTTATAAAGTTAAAAGAAAAAAGAAACTAAAGTTAGGTCAATACATTAAAAGAGAGTCTTAAGGAGACTACTTTATTTAGAGTTTATAAATAAGTTTGAAGAAGCAAAATTATCTAGTATTTTATTACTTATTCTAAACTTAATTTTCAAATACATGCATCACCTATTTATAGGCACCTATTTATAGGCTTAGTTGATGTTAAACCCTAGGTCAACCATAATGCTAACTTTCACTTGCAAAATAAACTTTCAAATGAAATGGTGACAAGTGGCAAGGTAGGAGTAGTGAGGATTCTCTTCATTAGGAGAGTGCCATGTGGCAAGGAGGTACGAGAAGCTTGTTTGGAGAGCCACTTAGCCCTAGGTAATCTTCATGAACTGCCACTCTCTCTCTCTCTCTCTCAGCGTTTAGGCACCACTTCCTCTCTTTTAGGGTTAAGGTTTGTGTTCTACAAACCTTGATCCAAATACAAGGTCCAAAATTAAAATCCTTCGTTGACCCAAAATACAATGCCCAAAATCCTATTCTACTTAGCCTAAAAATTCAAGGTCCAAAATAAATTATACACTACTTTATACAATTTCTACAAGTAGAGGTTTTATTATCTTCATGCTCCAACTTCTATAGTGATCTCTTCAATTCTGAACTTGGGTCAAAATGTCTTATTGGAGACCTAAACAAGCCCAAACTTCTTTTTAGCTTTTGATCAATTCTCTAGCTTTGTGACATCTTTATTCCTATCTGTAGATGGTCCTCCATAACTTTTCATCCAAGATTAGATCCATATTGCTTCTACTATGCTGATACCTAAAGTTGGTGAAAATATTTTTGATGTTTTCGTTTTTATCTTGTTGTATTATGGATTGAGTAATCTGGAATGTTTCGAGAGTGCACAATTTAAAACATATTATACTTTTAAAATACATTTTGGAATGCATAATTTAAAATGTATTTCAAAATCTAAAAGCTTTTAGATTATGTGATCTATAATGTATTTCTAAAAGTAACATATTTTATATTGTACAATCCAAAACGTATTTCTATATTAAAAATTAAATTTTTGATAATTTTTTATTTCGAAATATGATAATTTTGTATTCCGAAATACACAGTCAATAATAAAAAACTTATATACTAGATTATAATCCAAACTACAATTTTGCAATTTAGAATATAAATTATCACAAATTCAACTTCCAGATTTTGAAATATGGAAAGTTTTCAAATTCCACGTTCTAAAATGGAAAAATAGCATAAATGAAAAAATAATGAGAAAGAAAACCAATGCAACCACCTACTCCACCACCAAACACCAACACCACCTAAGAACCACCACCTACCATTATCGTCACCAAAGAAGGAAAACACCACAACCTTCTGCACAAACTAAACAACTTTACACACCAATGCCCAAATTCATTTTCGGAAGGGTAGTTTTGGTATTTTAAGTATGGGGTGCGGGAGGAAATCATGCGGTGCAGAAGAATTTGCCTTTGTAATTTTGCTCTCCTAAATGGGTCAAGAGCCTAATCTGTGCGTGAAGGTCCAATTTATGTGTAAGGACACTAGCTGAAAAATAAAAAGTAATTTTTAAACTGTCTATGTTTTATTATTCATGGATTAGCTGCGTGGCAAGTTCTTCCTACTGAATTGTTTTGTGGTATCGTGTCACGCCTTGACATCTTATTTTTTATATTTTGTTCACTCGGTGAGGACGTTAATATATGTATATATATACTTTAACTAACTAGAGGAAAAATAGATTATCCGTGTTTGTATAATTCATATGAATTATTATTTGTAATTAGTTTTTTTAAGTGTGATATTTATATAATTATTTGTATTTTGTTATTGTACTCTTTTATCTAGAGCATACATGTATCGTTTTTTTTTTCTCATTTTATAGATCTTTTGTTATGTGTTTTTTTTTTTTCCAACATTCACTAGTTAATCTAGTAATCCTACATGTTTCTATGTAAATCTTTTGATAGGACACCCAACAAACTACTGATAAAGTTTTAGTTATGATTAACTGCATAATTGTTGATCATTATGATTAGTTATTTTGTTTATTTATTTTTCTCTAAAAAAATATTTAAAAGGATGTTTATGAAGATAACCAACATGATTGAAAAGTTTATGATAAAGAATAGTTTAATTTGTGGTGCAGTTAGATAGTTTAATTTGTAGTGGATAGATGTATTGAGAGAACATGGAGTATAAACCTGTCTTTTTGGTAAGACTGCATATGTAGATCAATATTTTTGAGAATTTTATTAATTCTTTTTGAATGTACGTAGAGAATGCATCATGATCATGATTGAAGAGGTGAAGTCCTATCTCTATCTCTATTTGACACTGAACAATTTAGGTGTGGACGAAGCTATTTTTTCCAATTCAATAATAACATTTAATACTACTAGGTGCCTTAGCTTCTTGCGCAAGCTTCAATGGAAGTTGAGCATGGTTAAACTTTGAAGTATCGAATGGAAGAAATGGATGAACTCCTCATGTTGTGGAAGCCATGGAAATGCAAGGAAGAAAGTATGTAAGGAGGTTGATCGTGAAGTAGATGGTCAAAGCCTTGAAGGAGGTTGGGCCAACCTTTAAGAGAGAGAGCTCCTAGCTTTTACGAGAAGAAACTCAATGTGAAACTTGAGGCAATGTGCTGAAAATTTGGCAGCATATCATTACTCAAAATCAAGTCTACAATGGAGGTTCCTAAACCTCTTATTTATAGAAAAGAAAAAGCTAGTAGCTTCTCTAGCAAGCTAAGGTAGAGTATACAAGAAGCTAGGGTTAGCTTGCCTTGCAAGCTACCTAAGTGGCGTATGGAAGAAGCTAGGGTGGGGAACCCTAACTTGCACCACACGTTAGGGTTAGGATAACCTAGCGTGTGGAGCAAACTACTCTTTCCTAAACTAGGCACCATTGGATAGGTGCCACATGTTCAAATCCTATGCATATAAAACCCTAACCTAGGTGTCTTTTATAATTTCCAAGGCACCTAGGGTTATTTACAAAAAACCAAATTTTCCTATTCTACTTTTCACAATTTTTACAATAATCCTCAAAGCTCAAAATAGTCA
>Ga0099824_1006120_pt1 | contig 16667 bp, 5 predicted proteins | sample SiratrowhiteBW_FD_76837 | JGI IMG/M metagenome (GOLD analysis project Ga0099824, IMG submission 76837) | Root nodule microbial communities of legume samples collected from California, USA - Siratro white BW | ecosystem: Host-associated > Plants > Roots > Nodule | place: USA: California...
AAATTTCTCTTTCTTTTTTTTTCTTTTGTTTTTTCTTTTTTTGTTTGTTTTTTTTTTTCCCTTCCCTTTTTTTTTTTTTTTTTTTTTTTTTTTTTTTTTCATTGATGGCATTCACGGTTATTGCACCTTTACATGTTCCCATCCCTTTCAAACAAGTTGCTTGGCTTCATCAATGGGTGATCATGCAAACAGTTAAGGGACTCACTTTGTCACAAAGGCAATTGCGTAACTTCTTCTAATCATCATTCATTTTTGTAACATATCTATGTTTAGAGTTAGACAACATTTTTTTAATGCAAAGATTTCTTAATAGATACTCTTTCATACACAAAGATAATGGAATTAAACTTTTCATTGGTACTTACAAAATATAATTATTTTTCAACCATATAATATTCATCAGTGATGGGTTGGATAAACAAAATCTCACTCTTAACACTCCTGATTAATTGTGGTTTGGGGAAAAATCAGAGTACACTAATTAAATTTTGGAAATAATTTTTTTTAAATATTAAAATTTATTTTTTAACATACTAAGATATTTGTAACTAATATACACTAGTTAACAAACTTATATTTTAAGTTAAATGTAATTGTGATATTTTTAAATTATTTTAAAGAAAATTAATGTAAGGTAGCAGTGGAGTTTACACTTTCCAAATTAAACTTTTTATTATTTTCTTCTTTATTATAGCATTCATTATTTTTTAAGTAAAATAATTAACTATATTTGATTAAATAAATAATTAAAGCAAGAGATAGTTAAAACATGTCTCATAGAAAGATAAACAAAACTTAAAACAATATCTTATATTTAAAAAAGTACAAATTTCAATTTGTAACATTAAACAGTTAATCACATGTTTAATAAATATGATTATTTTGTCCACCATATATTATTCTTAAGCAGGTAGCATCACTTAGATGAGTCCAACCCTTCATAGAATCACATAAGTTTTTATTTGGTGAAGTTGATGCTTTCATTAATTTACACTGTGACCATCATACAGGACAAAACAAAGTTTTGTATTGTATTTGTTTTTCCTATTGGTTGTGACAGGTCGAATCAGCATACAATATATCCAATAAAACAATAAGATAGTAGCAGCAAAATTGTAGATAAACAAATGGATGAGGTTGATGATAGAGAGAGAGAGGGGATGATCATTTAATTATTAAAATAAATTATTTAGGACTAGTTTGAAACTCAAAATTATTTCACTTCTGACGTTTTCATGTTGTTTGATTTTATATGGTTAATTAATTGTTTGATGAGACCCTGAAGATAATTGAAAAATAATTATTTTTTCCTTCATACTTAAAACAAATTAATCTAATTTAGCAAAATGGTATATGGATCACAACACATTAATAAAGTAGAAAGTGACTTGAAACTCATTCTTATAAAAATAATTTATAAAATAATGTATTTTTAGTTAATGTAAAATCTTCAGACAATAAAAAAAATAAAAAGGGTTATATAACAAGTAATATGATATAATAAATATTAAATAAAAATAATAAATAGTAATGATATAATAATAATGACATACAAAGTAATCAAACAAAATTAAATATTAGTAGTAAAAATAAGCAATGTATTGTGAAATGGAAATTATTATATACTAAAACATAAAACAAGTCATATCAAACAAAACCATTTTTTTCTTCAAAACATATATGAATGATTTATCATTTTTAAGTACACGGGGAATAAAGTTTTAGAGAAGGTTCATGTTTCTTCAGTGTACTCCTGTGTGCTTATTCATACATCCATTTGAAATAAATGACAAATTACCTCTATGGGTAAATTTATTTTGAGAATAAATTAAAGAGTTTAATTCCTCTTCTTACAAGTATAAAAGAGTTACTCTTGTCAGAAGTATGATGATAAATATGGCTTTAAATTTAATCATTGTTAAAGCAATCAATTTATTATACATGAATTTTCCAGTTAAATTAAAACATAAAAATATGCTATTACTTGCTTTGTAATAAATGTGTGGAATATTGGTTGAGGCAAGACTAATGAATTCACCATCAAAGAGAAAGTAAAAAAAAAAAATGAAATAAAAGAACTCTGTATTTAGTTTATGATTTTCTGTTTTGATTCCTTGAATTTAAATATATATATATTAATTTAAAAAATTGAAAACATACTTTTTTATTTTCTAAATATTTTAAAGAACTAAATGATTTTTAAAAACACATTTTTAATCTCTAAAGTTGCATTAAAGGTGTAATTTTTTAATTTAAATGAATAAATGTTTTAAAAAAAAAAGAGAATCAAAATCTTTTTTTATTTCAGACATATCAAACCTTAATATTCAAAGGGATAAAACAAAAAATAGAGAATGAAAATCCTTTTTATTTCAGATAAATCAAACCTTAATATTCAAAGGGATAAAACAAAGCCCAAAACATTTGTGCATTTGGCAAAACTCATTATGATGGTCAATATAAAATTTCTTGGTGAGACATCCATGCATGCATTCGGGTGACAAGAAAAAATAAAAAAAGTATTTGCCTCTTCTTCTTCTTCTTCAAGTCATCATTGAAATGGATTCTCATAATTGGTTTTCCCTGGACTATTTTCTCACCATTAATGCCAATTTGACTTCCTGAGTGGCTTAGTACATACCAAATGTCTGACTAGTATTGCTTGTTTAAGACTTCTTCCAATAAAGGGAAAATACTTCTTTGGGCTGAAAGAGAATTTCAGTGACAAGCTTGAACTGGTGATCATCTGGGGAAGGTTACATTTGAATTTTCATATACTTTGTTCTAAGAAAAGCATGAGAAATTTTTAAAGAAATAAGGACATAAAGAAGAAAAGTGGGTCTTGGCCATCAAATGTGATATTCTATGTTACCCCATAGGAAAAAAAAAGTGTTCCTTCTTATGAAATAACATAAGCTCAAGAAGAAAGTGCAATGGAAGAATCAAACTAATTTTCAATGGGCATCTACATAACCTAGGATCATATTGAAAAATGAAATATCAAACTTAGAAGGGTGAACCAAAACCAATGATTTCTGTTGAATTCGTTTCCCTTCAAGATGCTTTCAAATTTTCAATGATCACGATGTTTTAGTCGGTGTTAACACTTTAGAATCATGAGTACAAAAAAGTTAACACATTATCATGATTTATCTTCACCAATCAATAAATAAATAGTATTCATTTGTAGATATCTATTCCAAATTTGAGAAGGGTAAATGATGTACTATGGCATATTGAACTTGTTGAGCACTCACATCAAACATCACCGACATCTAGAATTTGAACAAAAATATAAATCATAATAAATAGTGGAGTATATGTTCAGATGACAAGCCTCATGTGTGTTTGTGAATATTTATTGAAAAAGAAAATACTAAAAGGGAAATATGAAGTTTTAGGCATTTGCTTTAAAATGAATCAAAAGGGTAAGCAACATTGCTGTTTGTATGATGATGTGCTTAATGCTTACCCGTGAATGCCAACTTTGGACTTTAATGTGACCAAAAAGATGTCTCTGAAGTCTCAACATAGTCATGAATCACGAGGCCAAGTTTCAACTGAATCGCAAAATGCTCGAGATTTTTATTAAGAGCTATCAGTAGTAAGTAGTAACACCCGTGATCTTAGAGGCATGACCATCCAAAACTAAAATTAAGGTGCCTCTTCCCAATACACATAAAATGGACCCAAAGAAAGTGATAGGAAAAAATAGGATTTAATATTTTTTGTTTTTCAATTTTTGCACATTTTTTGTTAGCATTTTTTATTTATATATATTTTTTCCTGTTAAGTTTAGTTCTAGGGACGTAATCTAGCAGAGCATAACACATCTTTTTCTTTTGGTAAACCGTGTATTTGATCCTTATTTGTTTCAACTCTTTGATGACATTATTACGAGTTAAAGCAAACTTTGAATTCATAGTTTATATCATTTAAAGAGGAAAAATTGAGCAAATATCACATCAGTGATTTACGCATGAAATGTGTTAAGCTATCAAGATAAGCACCGTGGGCTATGACTTACGTAGCTTCAACACCACAAATTTTCTTTAGTCACGAGACGCATATGCTTTTAGATTTTTCTGCCATAAGGAGTCAACTTGGCAATCCAGCATTATTTCCTTGCCTTTGGGTCAAATCCCACTATCAGTTTTATCCAAAAAAGGATTTGTCGTACATCAAATTAAGTTAATTAGATGACTTTTTTTCCAACTGGACACAATTGTAGTACACAATGAATGCTTAGTAGTTAGTATAGTAGCCTTAATAAAAGGGTAGAGACTACAGATGCATTCTCCTCCATGAAGAGTGGACCAATTTGTGATGAACATGAGATTTCAGAAAAACATTTGCAAGTTGAGACTGCCAACTAGCAGTGACAAGAAAATATTGCTCTCACTGCCAAATACAGCTAAATAAAACTGTTGCACTTAACCACTGCTATACATGTAATTGATTCTTTTGATGCGGTAACTCTATTACAATCTTCAGAGTGTCACATTGTTTTCGTGGACTTGTGCTATATTGCATTGTTGAAAATGTAAGTATAAAAGAGGGTGAGACAGAATAAAGGGAGAAAAAAAAAAAATAGCATCATGGTGACGATACATTTTCCCTCATGCAATTGAATTGTACCGTCGCCTCTTCTGTGGTGTTGAATGTGCCTGTGCTTTTATCCCATATGTTTTCAATTGAAAATTTTCAAAAGCCTCTGAAATTGCCTGCACCTATAGGATTGCACAAAGCAAGGTTAGTGAATCCAACCTGAATGTGTAAAGCAAAGAAGTTCATACATGCATAGGATAACTAACCAGTTCTGGCTTTTTGGAGTACACCTTGACTATTATATCTTGGTAAGATGTAGGTAGCAAGTGGCTTACGCGGTCATCAGGTATTGTAAATTTCTCATTGCTTTCATAATCCTGAATACATCATTTGAACCAGGAAACTCAATACAACTAGTATAATTCAATTCCAAATTACCAATGATAAGGACGAAACTAAAACACTTTAAATATTTCAATAATTTTCAGCAATTGCAGCCCAGTATCCCAAAAGAAGTAAGAAAAAACAGTTTAAACTAAAACTAATTAGCACAGAAACTGTCAAACTGCAGAGGTACTAGTGCAAAAAAGAAGTCAGTAGCCACTAATACAATATAGACACTGGCAAAACCAATTAAAATATAAGAAGGTTAAAGAAATATCTTGATAAAAATATGTAGTTAGGTAGGCTTGTCGATGTACCTTGAAAAAGTGGATACTGCCACAGAAACATGCACCATAAAAGAGAAAACAATACATTAGGACAAGATACTAGGAAATGAAAACAAACTAAAGGTCTATGTTCAGTAACCATGATTATTCTTCACTCAATACCTTTCCAGGGGATTATGCTTTCCGCGAGTCAAATCAATTTTGACATTACAAACAGCTACATCCTCCTCTTTCAGTGTAACTCCACCACTCTTCTGTCAAATGACATATATAAAACAAATGGAATTCCTCAATGCAGAGAACGAATCAAAATTATATGCAATTTGGAAATGATAAGGTTTAACCAGATTGAAGACCTGAGAGCAAACAATATCTTTAGCAGTGACCTTCTTAAAATTGTCCAGCATATCTTTCGGTACAGGGTACTCATTACAAAACTGCAAAACAAAATCTTCCTAATATTCAGCAAAACTAAATAATTATAATTATAATTTAATAAATACAAATTGTTAATCACACAAACATTTAGGCCAATGTAATGTAAATTAAGACACATCCACACAAAAGTTTACATGGAATTCGTGCCAAACAGCATGAGAAAATAGCACTACCTAATAGGCAATTGCAGCAGGTAACTTATAACTATCACAGAAAAGCAACAGGTCGAAAACATGCCTGGTACAAATTCCTCCTTCGAATGCGCAGGATCAACTCCCTTGCTTCCTTTAGTTCTTGACAAGGACTTGTCTCAATAGCTTTAACTATTGTGTCATCCAGCTGCATTTTTTTAAGTAAATTACATTTTATGATTCAAAATAATATTGTAAAAATGTTTTTAATGCAAGTTCATTTGTAAGAGGCCCTTGTAACCTTCCAGTACTGAGAAGGATCATGTATGTTAGATGAAATCTCCAAATAACTATTAGCGTGAACAAGTGCATCTACCATCATAAGCTCCATTGCCTGGAAACATCAAGATGGGATTAGAAACCGTAAAAACAAGAAGGGAAAGTTTATGGATTTTAAATAAACGGGAAACGGGGAAAAAAAGGCAAGGATCTACATCTACCTAAAATAAAATAACCTTCCAAACAAAATAACTACTTCATACCTTCACTTTTGGATGTGTATAAACCGTTCTATAAAGATCAGCGCGAGTGGCAAACATTTTGTGGATGGTGAGGTCTAGCAAATTGCACAGCCAAGAGCAAGGGACAATCAGAAACACAATTGAATAGGAAAATCAGAAATGTATTATGGAAAAATGTTGAGGTATGACACTAACAGTCCTTAGCACGATAACAAATTTCATCATCCAAAACCCACATTGTCTCCAATAACCTGTAGGTAAATCACAATTTTAGATGGTAGATTTGATACATAACCTTTATTTATGTTTTCTTTCGAGCTAAGAAGAATTATAAAACTACTGATAAGAATTAATTAATTTTGAAGAAATTCATGAAACCTTTGAAAATCAAAATTACATCCTAGACCACAAGCTCGACAGTCACGGGGAATATAATCAAATCTGCAAAACAATAGTCTCCACAAAGTATTACAATATGGCAGAACTCATGCTCAGATACTCAATACATGAAAGAGTATATGTAAAAAACATCAATAAACCAGATTAAACTGTTAAACTTTCTGTTTACTTACTTGTCAACATCAATTCCATTTCGTCCATTTGCAACAATATCATACAAGAAACTTTTCTCACTTGAGCTCTAAATAACCAACATTTGGGCAAAAAATATAAAAGAAAAAGGATACATTGGTAACAAATAACTTTGGTAAGAATAAACAAATTATCCATCAAAATTATTAATAACTATGCCAAGAGAATAGAAAATATAAAATAGAATATATTAAAAGTCTTACCCTTGGAGGAGCAAATTCAGAGCTTGCCAGTATCATATCCTGCCAACAATAACGACTTTCTAGAATAAAGATGCAAACCTCTTTTTACTTTCCATTTATATGAGAGATGCAATATGCTTCTTACGCAGAATAAGTGAAAAAATATCTGAGAACATAAACCCGTGTAATTGCTCTTTCAACTTAGGATATCCACACACAGTGAAGGAGATGGGAAAATGGAAGCTAGACAACCTTCTAAATCTGTTTTGAAGATGTCCACGGTGGACCTTGAACACACATTTCCTACTGATGGCTGCTACTGAACAAAGAAATACAATGGCTATCTGTACATTTATTATATTATGTTTAGAAGAATTACAGTGCTTCTAAACTAGAAGAAAGTTGTTTCCAGGTCTACACACCCTAATCACCCTATTTATTACTTACACTGACAACTTTGCTAATTTATCTCAGACATAATATCTATGATGGTTAAGGAAGTGATGCTGAAAATCTGAAGACACTTAATCTAATGCAGGAAAAGAAATAATGTTAAGCAGTAGCTTTACCTTGACTCTTTTTATCATCTGGGAGTCAACATCAATACCGTGTTCATCAACAATATAATCGACCATATTGACTGACATTTGTTCATGGGACCTACAACGTAAAAGATATGACACAAATTAAATGAATTTAAGAAAAAAACAGATAAAACATAATATCTTAACTAAGGAATTTACTGACAGAAGTACAACTTTTCTCTAAACATTACGAGAGGAAAATCCAGAGAAGAATGAAATAAATTAGATCATTAAATGCTAAATTACATAAAAATGGTAAAAATAAGATTACCAATCAGAATCATTGATAACTTGGGGAAGAAACTCGCGTTCAAACAAGTGACTGAAAGGACCATGACCCAAATCATGCAGAAGTCCTACATAAAATAAGGCATCCACAGTAAAAATTATTAAAAAATTATATTGGATTAAAATCAACAGTAGTTCCAAGAAACATGAGATACCTGCAAGCTTCACTGTTTGAATATCAAATCTATCAATACCAAGCTCCAAGCCCTGCATAATCACAAGCACAAATTAGCATATCCTGTCAAAAGACTTTACCTTTAAAATGATAAAATACTTAATAAAATTTTATACCTGATAAGTATTAAGCTTTTCCACACATTGACCAGATAGCCAATACACACCAAGAGAATGCTCAAATCTAGAATGCACAGCACCTGGAAAAACCATGTGCGTAAAACCTGAAACATAAAAACAAATTTATTTATTGGAGAGGTTAAACTGACTGAATATTCAAAAGGGGATATCAAGCCATGTGGGCATCAATGGCATGACCACGTTTGAAACAGCTTTTTTAAAAATTACATTTCACAACAACTGTCTTCCTGTTACAGGTTCCATGAAAATGACAGGAACTACTTTGTAACCAAAGAAACAAACTCAATATCTTCTTTGAGACCAAATGGATATTTAATTTAACACAATCCTCGATGTATATTGCATCACAAGGGCAAAATTTTTATTTAGAGATAGATTTATTAGTGCCAGTAGTTAGCAGGGAACCAAATAATGGACATCCTTGTGTTAGTTAGGTCATGACATAAATGCATAATAAGTTATTCAAGTTTCCCTTAAAATTCAATTTGTGTTTCATCTCACCTCTGTAACATAAATAGTGAAAATTCAGAAAGATCATTTTCTACCTTCATGGCACTTTTAACATACTATAAACTGGCATATAATAATAACAAAAGACCCACATACACACACACACTAACAAATTCACATCCTTAAGCAAGATTTGCGTAAAATAATCTTGTTGAAAAGCAAAAACATTTTACCTTATACCAAATTGTTAAGCTATACTCTTGACCATAGTGTCATTTCAATATCAGAACTAAGCTATACTGCAAGTAAAAATGAACTTCCAGAACTCTAAAACCTGTTTTACTATATACATACAATGTACCCTTTTCCTGAAAGTAAAACTCATTAAAAGTACTCAACTTTTCATGTCACACATATGGAAAATGAGTATTGATGACCAATAATTGCATCTTGTTTTGGTATTATTTTAAATTGAACTTAAGACCAAGATCTTGGCATACTTCACGAAATACATTTGAAACACCAAAGCAGTAAAACCAACTTTCCCATGAAATTCCCCAGCTAGCGATGTACATTCAAAGTCCTCTTGCCTAAAAGGAGAAACCAGGATACCTAGCATTTAGAACAAAATAGCATAACAGTCCAACTAAGTATTTGATAGGCATTTAGATCAAAATAGCATAGCAATCCAACTAAGTATTTGATAGTTTGTCATTCACTACATTCTATCATTTTACGTACTAACCTGATTACACTACAAAACAAACATTAAAATTATCACTAAACAAACAGGATGCCAGGGAACATTCAAAAATATATTCCACTCATGGTTATTAAAACTGGTCCAACGCTGCAAATTTGACCACAATTTCAAGGCCTTTTTTAACTCACCAGGACCACAACTTTGGCTGCATTAGCCATATTTGCCTGCAATGTCCTGAAATGTAAAGGATCACAACGAAACCACGACCACAACAACCCTTGAAAATCCTGGTCCCACTCTAACCTAATTTCATACATAAATTCCAAGCATAAAGGTTTTTCATGCTACGTATCCCCACCGTTGAAACAACAATTCAAGCATCTAAAAGCAAACAAATTATTTGTGAGTTCACAGGGAAAATAAAATGCATTAAAACCCTTCCATAGTTATGCTAAGTGCATTTTCAATTTCAAGCAGCTTCTAATTTCTAAACGACTCTCCTACAATTGGATTCGAGAAACGATGATTAACTCAATAACTCACCTAGTTGTTTCAACTCGCGAAGCCTGCAACATAAACAAAAAAAGCCAAAACCAAAAAATTAACAAACAGTAATACATAACAAGGTTCTGGAAATGAACCGTTTCACAGAATAACAAAAACGTTTCAAACTCGCCTCTGAAACTGCTCCGTGTCTACGAACTTCAAACTCAGCTGCAAAACCGAACAAAACGCAAAAAAATAAAAAAAAAAATAGCGTGCTCCAGTTTTCTTGGGAGCTACAAGAGAATAAGATTCGAGAAACGAAACGATTCAATTGTGGAAGGAAATTACGGGATCGAGATAAATGTTGCCATGGACGTTGTCGTGAACGTGCTTGCAGAACCTGGGATCTTGGCCTGAAACGACGCCGTGGGAAGGTGGCAACGAAACGTCGACGTTGCAATATGCGCCCATCTCTTCCTTCCTTTCTTCCTCAATTATCAACTCCACACTATCACTTCACCTTCTCTCAACTTTCAAAATTTAAATTAATGCGGACCACTATTTATACTGTAAAAAAATAATTAATATATTTAAAATAAAAACATTTTTAAATTATTATTTTATTACCAAAACACATTTTTCATAAAACAAATATTTGTTTTTATCTAACTAATTTGTCGGATACTTACAAATAATTTTTTTATTGTCCTGGGAATCTTATTTTCAGGAATAATTTTCTTCGAAAACCCTTTTTTAAATTGGAATAATTTTTCGCATGTGTCATTTTAGATCTATAACAAAAAAAATTGGTTGTTATAACAAAAAAATGCTTGATGATTACACAAGTTGTTATTAAAATTTAGCACAGTGATTGAAAGTGAAGAATATCTTGCACGTGTTTTTTTAGGCTAATATATTTTACTATTTAGCAAAAGAAAAAACAAACACTAGTCAAAAATAGTAAACCGTACCAAATCTGCTTCATTTTTTAACTGATTAATTAGTAATTACTCGTTTGTTTGCTCATAAATAGAATGAAAAGTGTGTGGCATTAAAATATTAAAAATAGTAAATCCTAGGAAAACTGCTTCATTTTTTTAGCTAATGAGATAGTAATTTCACTACTCAAATATTATTTTATAGTTGTTTGAATTTTAACGATAATTTTTAATATTTTTTAATATTATGTTCTTAAAAAATTATAAATTATTACAGTTTTAAAGAAGATTAAAAGATATAAATTATGTTTTATAAAAGTTTAAGAAAACAATATTTTTTTATGATATCTTAACTTGTTACATGTTTTCTTTTTGTTTATTAATAAGAATTATTTTACTCTTAATATTTAATATTTTAAAAATTAATTTTATTATGTTCCTGATATTGAATTGAGCTTAAGAATAGTAGAAAATAAATAGTGTAATATTAACTATGATAAAAAAATAGAAAGATAGAAAAGAAATATCACAAAATCAATAACAAGTATCAAAGGAGGTATTTTATATTTAGTATTAAACACATATTGTACTTTAATATTGTATCTACCAATAAGTATAAACTTTTTTTATAAAAAAATTATAAAATGTAAGATTATAAGATGTTATGAATTAGTTATTGAGTTATAAGTCAAAGAGTATTCTAATTGAGCTTAACACCAATAAAAAATGTTAACATCAATCCAAAAACACTTTCTGATGTTAACAAAGAGACAATACTGATTAAAATATAATCGCGATCAATTTACTTTGAAAAAAACTCTCGCCAACATATTAGGAAAATTGATGTCAAGAAGGTTTCAACTTCATTTGAATAGACAATGTTTTATCTATATCAACAATGTCTCAGATGACCCTACAATATAATATAGAAACAAAAGACATATGTTGAAAGAGAAGAAATATTAAACATTTCAAAATATAAATATTAAAATTTTATAATTTAAAGTAACTAAGTTCTTAATAAAATATTTTAGCCCTTTTTATAAAAAAAAATAATTTTCTAGAAATTCTGAATAAAGAAAACTAACCATCCAGATGAATAGGTTATTTATTAAAGATCCTTCTTAATTAAACATTATATGTTGTCAGTTACATTTTAATCCCTTGACAATAGTAAAAAAATTGAAATCATTAAAAAACTGAATGGTAAAATATTTAATAAAAAAAAAACTAAAATAGAATTACAGAATAAACTATAAAACAGACTATAAATTTCACATATAAAACATAAAATTAATTATTTTAATTCTTGTAGTGAAAATCACTAAAATTATTCATAAAATAAAATGAATTTTTTAAGAATAAATAATACAAATAAGTTGTAATGTATGAGTTTGACCATCAATAGTCAATGATTATTTGTATTTGTTTTCACAATACTTTAAAAATACTAATAATTATTATTTTAAATATATGAAATTTTGATTTATTGTTTATTTTTTTATTTTTCAAGATTTGCATGGTTTAAGTATTTCATAGTTTTAAATCTTAACGTAAAACAGAAATTTAATTATAATAAATATATAAAATAGAAAGAGTTTTCTGTAATTCCATAAAGTGTGTAATCAATACATTTTGTCCCATCCATACAAAATAAAGATTTTAACTTTAACTGAAGCATATTTACAAAAGAAATACGAATAATTATTTTAAATTAAATAAAAAACAATAACATGTACTTTATTCGAATTGCATAAAAAAGAAAGCATGGTGAAGTAATTCTAACACGACAACACAAGCAAAGTATAAAATAATATATTATTAATAATAAAACTCCTTTTATTATAAATAACAAGTGTTAATAATAAAGAAGCTAAGAGAATTTTCACACACTAATTATTTTTGGTGTATATATAAATAAATAAATTACGAGAGGAAGTGAGAAGAAGAAAACAAAGTGGATAACATATATAAACGTGAGGCCAAGAACTTCAAACCCAACCACCTTAACCCCTTCATTCTACTTCACTTCAACCATGGTGGTTCTGAAGTCCACTTCACCCCTCTCACCTCTCTATTCCCACTTCTTCACCCTCTCCTCCCTCCGCCACCGGCGCCGCCACCTCCACCATGCTCACCCCACCACGACCAGGCCCACTTCAAGGGTCAAACACTTCAGTGTCAAAGCCTACATGGAGAATTCCAACTCCTTAGGCAGTTTCGCCAACAGGGTCATCGGGGCACTCCCTGTGGTGGGTCTCATTGCCCGGATCCTCAGCGACGAAGGTGGCGTCGGTGAAGACCTCGTGGACTTTGCTGAGTTCAGAAGGCGCGTTGGGAAGAAGTGCTCCCAGGCTGATTCCACTGCCTTCTATGAGTTCCAAGACCGACGAGGAAGGGTGAGTGATCCACCAATCCTTCTCCTCACACCCTTTCGTCTGATTTCTGTGGTTCTTTTGTGTCAAAATCGTGTCTTTGTAATTGATCAAGGTTGGGTAGTTAAGCAAGAGTTTTTCACTTGAGCAATGATACGATGACACTGTAAACAGTAATTTACACCCACCTAACAACTGCTTAGCAATGTAATTTTATTGTGTAAAAAATGTAGAAATTTACACTATCATGGAATCGTAAATTGATGTGTTAAGAGTTTTACATTGAGTAGAATAAACTATTTGCTAAGTTATTTAAGCCTTGAGACTCTTCTATCTAATATGTTAGTCTTTGTTGGTTGAGTTTTCCTTGTAAGCCCTACTAAGAATTGGAATTAGAATTAGAAGTTCACCTATCTAACCTATGGTGATATTTAAGGCAAACCTTCATTGCATGGATTAACTGGGTTTTAAGGTCAAATTTAAAGAGCTAGATTTCATGCTCAGAACTCAGTCTTTTGAGTTTACATTGATGAAGACTGGTGAAATGTTTAATTCCTACCCCATAATCAAATTTCAATATTAATGAGGTTGATTTATCCTTTGCTTTTTTTTTATAATTTTATTTTTGGCATTGTTTTGTGGTGACAATTGGTTCTGGTTATGGTGAGCTAGAGGGGAATGGATGTGTGACTTGGTGTTGGTTTGTTGTGGATAGGCAGGGGATCCTCTCTATGTTCTGTTATGCTGTTGGCTAGCGGCCATTGGCGCAGGTCTACTCAAAACTGAGGATATTCTAGAAGGCGTTTCTAGGCTCCGGATCTCAAATGACATTGAATTTGAGGAGCAGAATTTCATGGCCTTGATGAGTGAGGCAAAGGAGGTTGGTCCCCATCTCACTACTTTTAACTTACACTAATTTTGGTGTATCTATCTTTGAAGGTCTTTCAGTTTTGATATTATGCTGCATTTGGAGAAGAACTCTACCAGTTTGCATTAACTGACTTAGTCGTTCCAAAATATGTTATCTAAAGTCTAAACTATGAACATGAAGCGCTATTGTTTAAGTACTTATTAAGGAAAGTACTGACAATATTAGTTATTCAAAGTTTTCTGCAAGGCTTATTTATCACTGTTCTCTTGTTTGGGGAATCATTAACATGTGTTACATTGACAAAGATAACATTTTCTCTTGCCTAAATCTATATCATGCTATCTGATAAAGACAATTTTCTATCACAATAGCTTTCTACATTTTCCTTTGCAATGTGACATTCTTGCCTAGACATATTGACACAGTAAAGATGCAACTATATCTTATTAGTTACCATAATAAGATGTTACCATAATAAGATGCAACCATATTGATCCAGCGCCTTGTGTCATATCTTATTAGTTACCATAATAAGTGTCAGGTGCAACTATATCACCTTGCACCAACCATATTGACACAGTAAAGATGCATACTTGTAACTAATAGGAATGGTATAATATTAGGATGCTCTTCAAGTACCCTTTCAGTGGGTGATGACAAATCCCCATCAAAAATCCAGATACATTTTCATTCATCTTGTGCTGTGAGAGGTGTTGTACATTATGTGGAATATATTCTTGCTTTTTGTGCTGGTATGCTTGGTGCTTTGATTATGCTGAAGCTAAGTTTTGTCTATATGCCACTGGCCTAAAAACTCTATAAAACTTCATTCAACAATGTAGAGACGGGCAAAGCTAAAGGCTGACCCTCCTGCTATAGCAATGGAGATTCGAGCTGGGAAGGCTCTTGATGCAATCTATGTGTGTTGCTTTGGAAGGGATGCTGTAGAGGAAGAAGATGAGAGACTTCTGACAGCAATGCTTGGTGCTGTTTTTCCAACAGTTCAGCGCGATGTGATCCAGCGCCTTGTGAAAGACAAGGCAGAGAAAGTAGCAGCTGGTGTTGATGATGATTTTGTTTCAGAACTCAAGCCTCTGTCAAAAGAAGCTGTTGAAATACAAATGAAAGACCTTCAGTTCCTTCAACAAAATACTGAGACTTAACAATGTGAGGCCTGTGATTTCCACTGCATAATGTGAAATTATATATCAGAAACTAAGCTGCCTTAGCCTTTTGGTTTACTCTCAGAAAAAATGACAGTAATCGTAGATCACATTCTCTTATTTGCCAGATCCATATTGAATGTTGGGATCATGATCACTTTTTCAAAATAACGAAATTTCATGTAGTTTCTGTAGCAGTATAGATGGTGAAAGTGGTAGTAACAGTGACAGATCTTCATATAGGTGTCAAAATAGATGTCTAAAAATTTTGGGGTGCCAAATATAAAATATAATAAAATTAAAAAAATATATATATTTATTTATATATGTGAAACAAAAAAATTGGAGGGTCCCAACAAAGCTCTGCTACTGTTTATAAAGGGTGTTTTGTTTTTTAAACTCTTGGAATGTTTTGATCTAGTTCTTTCTTTCACTTCCCCGTTTGAAATGAAGAGCCAATCTAGTTATTGCATGAATTATTGAGCTAAGTATGGAAGATGTTTATTTATAAGATACGAGGACATGTAACTAATTTCCTCAAGTTATAAGAGACACCAATTCCAGAAACAGAGAAGCATATGTGATAATTAGGAGCATCTTTCAAATGTGTATAAAATCATTGAAAACTTTATATATTATTGAAAAAGTATATTACTTTGCATTGTTTGTTTTACATATTAGAAGTATCTACTGGATTAGTCCTACCAAACAGAAAATATGCTGATATTAGTTGCATTGAATCTTTAGCAAAAAGTTTAATCACACTTTTAATTTTGGTCTTTATATTTTCTCAAGTCAAATTAAATAAAAATTGAATGAGAACATTCGGTCTTTATAATTTACTGAAAATATTAAATTACCATATGGAAAACATAATATGAATAATTTGTTATTTATGAGTATTAAAGTATAATTATAAAATAGTAAAATAAATGTTGTAAAGGGTATAATAGTTAAAATAAATGATATGATATAACAGTGCCAAAATAATAAAAGAATAATAGCAAACTTATTCTCAAATATCTTATTTATTAAAAGATTAAATAAACAATTTTTACTCTGTGTAAAAAAGGTTTAAATAGTAAAATTATATATAATAAATGAACAAACAATAAAATAATAAAATTATATCTCATACAAAAATTAGAAAACTTAAAAAATATTTTGTAAAAAAAATAAAAATAAAAAAAGACGTAATAAACTACCAAAAACACTTATTATCACATAAGTTTTTCAACTCAAAATATGGAAACATAATTCTAAATTTTTCCTTTCACTTATGTAACATTTCATATTTTTCATATAATAGGAACTTTATTGGATAGGAATTATATAATAAACCTTAATATAAAAATCAATACATTCATAATGTATTTAAAAATATACTTCTCCACAAAAGATCTAATAAAAAT
>Ga0099824_1006126_pt1 | contig 16659 bp, 12 predicted proteins | sample SiratrowhiteBW_FD_76837 | JGI IMG/M metagenome (GOLD analysis project Ga0099824, IMG submission 76837) | Root nodule microbial communities of legume samples collected from California, USA - Siratro white BW | ecosystem: Host-associated > Plants > Roots > Nodule | place: USA: California...
CATGTCTTAATAGATGCCGTAATTATTTTATATAGTATATGCGAATATGATTTAAACTTGTTGATTTTATGCTAAGATTAAAATTAGAAAATAAAGCTTTCGTTGAGGCATGGTGAATTGACCTAGAAACAGGCCAAAGTAAGACCCTATGGATGGGCAGTCGTAAGTCCTGAAAGAGGTCTTCTTAATATCCAGTGTGAAGGTAGTGCAGTCCATGTGCTACTCCTATGCATATCTCTAGCCTCTTCTTCCATGATAGTTCACCATTTTGTAGGTGTTCATCTAGAGATCCATTGGACATATACTCGTACACAAGAATCTTCTCATTTTCGTGGTTGCAGAATCCTATAAGAGACACACATCTAGGGTGACGAAGTTGGCATAGCAATTCTATTTCCTTGTTGAACGCTCCCCATCCTTGATCGTTAAATCGCTTTATTGCGACCGTGTAATCAGAAGCATCATTATTCCGTAGACACCCTTTATACACTTCACCAAATAATCCACGTCCTATTACTCTGTTCAGATCAAAGTTATCGGTGGCTTTCCTAAGATCAGTGAGAGAAAACTGGTGGCAAAGCTCTTCTATCACAGTTGGAAACTGTCTCTTAGATGAATTTGTATTCGTTGTGGGCTTGGAACAGCACATGCCCAAACAATTGAGAAACATGGCTCCAATTTGTAACACTTGCTTGCTTAAGTACTTGTCACTTGTCACTTACCATAGACATTGAACTCTGCTACTCCTCAATCGTTTGGCTTGTGAAGCATATTAGGGTTGGGTTGGAATCTGCCCCAAATAAGATCCCCTGCAGTTTTAAGGCTGCGTTTACTTCTTACTAAACATACTGTTCAATGATTGTTTGTGGCTAGTTCAAAGACACATGGCCTGCATATAAAACTCTGACTTAGTCAAGATGAGAAAAAACTACTGCGTAGTTCAAAGATTTCTTTTTTTTCTAGAAACATTTATGGAGAAATTCATCCAATATGGTCCTAGATAAGGTTAGGTAGATTCACCCCACTCTATTAGTGGCAAGGAAAAAATTGAAGGTATCAGTCAGAATACTATTTCTAGTAAATGGTATGATTTTATTTTCTAAGATTGCATCGCTGCCATTTTAATCAATGAAACTACTTTGTTTATATAAATCTATAAAATTTTTAAGATTTTAATCAGGTCCAAAAATTATGCACTGTATTTTTGTCCTTGGTTCAAGGACTTGAGAAATACAACTTTAGTCTAGAGATTTTCCTTGACTCAAGATATAGTTTCTTTTTTGAAGTAGAAAAATGCTAAAAAACTCTTCTAACTTTGTGTTAAAACAGATTCTAGATAAGGTTGAATGTGTTTGCTATGAGGTGGTCTTCCAAGCACCCCAAGTTTCCCAATCCCAAAATTAGTTGGTTCTATTATACATATACAGATTGTTGATTGAGAACCTAGTGGCTTGCTATGTGAGAACTGAAGAACCTTGCTAGTACTGTTGAGAGCCTTGTTATGGAGTTTAACAAAATTTCACCAAAATTTATTTCATACTTCACAGCTTCAACTTGTGCTTCTTTTTTATCAGTAGCGACTTTCAACACCTCCGTCTGGTTAACTGATTTTTCTGTCTGTCCTATTACTTAAATATCTTGTTTCACTCAACGATTATAACTTGTCTTTGAGCACTGTAGCAATATATAGTTCTTCTATTAGTTATGTTTTTTGCGACATAATTCAGTTTTCCCAGGAAGCTGAGTTGAAAGTCTGGCAGGTTCTCCTCTAATTGCAATTTCTAAAGGTGGAAAGACATTAAGTTCGTTTAGATAGGTTTCATCTTTAACATTGACCCCCTTATCATTTAGTAAAACTATACCTCATGGGTAACCAGCTATTTTGTTGCTTAGATAATGCATACTGAGTACAATATGTTTCATGACTCTTATCCTTGCTATAGTGTATTCGATTAGAAGTTCTTGTTTTTAACATTGTTGTTCGAAGAGGAAAACTGATAATAAAAGAACTTTGAACAAATGTATAATCTATTCTGGTACTGGTACAATGCAATTCAGTGCTCGCATGAAAGAAGCTAGATTATTATTGCCGCTTTTACCCCTTCATTGTACCTAGTTGTACATTTTTCGGGTAACGGTTTTGGACAATAATCACCATTGGTGTTTGTGAGATCTGCTTGTTCTTGCAGTGACACAGCACGCTCAAGTTGCATCTCTACTTCACATAGGTGGCTTATGCGGTCCATACTTAAAGCAATTTATCATGATATCTAGAGAGAGTTCCCAACACTCTGCCGCAAACTGTATGATTTTGTTTTATATATATCAGTGACTAGTTATATAGTGAGGGTGCCTAGAAAAGAAGAGCAAAAATTATAGACTGAAGCAAGGGGGTTCTATCATTACTGGTTTTGTTGGCAATTCTTTCAAATTTATACTAGTACAAGATTATTACAATGACAGCTTCTGGTAAGATGATAATATTAGAAACAGAGATCACAATTAAAGGTACATATCTCTCAAATAAACTTGATCTCTGCAGATGTCACTGTTTTGATTCAAAAACACTAAACTTAATTTCAGCTTACCTAATTAGGTATGAATTCGTTACATTTCTTCACTGTCACTGTCTTCTGTGATGCTTTCCAGTTCCACTTCTTCAATATCACTGTCTTCCGTGATTGTCTCCAGTTCCACGCCATGCCATCCCTGTTGAGTAATTGTGGTCGACAATAAGGTATAATCACCACTGGTGTTAGTGATATCTGCCTGTTCCTGCAATGACAGAGCATGCTCAAGTTGCACCTCTACTTCACCCATTGTTGGTCTCTCATCAGGTTCATACTTGATGCATCCATGGATGATATCTATAAAAACTTGCCAACATGGAGGTGCAATCTTTGCTTTGATATTTGGATCAATACTCTCCTCAATAGGATTTTCCATAAGTTTTATAGCTGGTGTGGTCAATAAACAATTGGTCTTTCCCCATAGAACTTCTAGTAGAACCACACCAAAAGAATAAACATCATATTTGTCAGTGACGACATAGTCCTTCAAATACTCCCTAGGCATATAGTCCCAAGAACCTATAAGTAAAAGTATTAGCTTAGTTTAACTGACAAAAATCCATTACAGTGATTAAGCTCATGAAATAAAACCTTACCCACGAGACTATCTACTTTAATAAGTTTTGGCTTTGACATACAACGTGCTCCCTGTACGCTAATGCCGAAACCTCCTAGTTTTGGCTCCATGTTTTCATCCAAAAGAATAGTTCCAGGTTTGATGTTACGGTGAATGATTGTGCGTTTGGTTCCAGTGTGAAGGTAGTGTAGTCCACGCGCTGCACCTATGCATATCTCCAACCTTTTCTTCCATGACAGTTTCCCATGTTTTAGGTGTTGATATAGAGATCCATTGGACATGTACTCGAACACAAGAATCTTCTCTTTCTCGTGGTTGCAGAATCCTATAAGAGACACACAATTATGGTGACAAAGCTGGCAGAGCAACTCTATTTCGTTCTTGAACTCTCCCCATGCTGGATAGAGTTCCAACTGGAATCGCTTTATTGCAACTGCATAATCTGAAGCATTGTTGTGTTGGAGACAACCTTTGTATACTTTGCCAGATTTTCCACGTCCAATTATTGTGTTCTGATCAAAGTTGTTGGTGGATTTCCTAAGATCAGTGAGAGAAAATTGGTGGCAAAGCTCTTCTATTACTGTTGGATACTGTCTCCGAGATGAACTTGTTTCTCCAAAACATTTGAGAAACATTGTTCCAATTTCTGACAGACACCTGCTTCCTTAATCAATCACTTGTCACTAACTGAAAAAGGAAAACAATTCACCTCTACTCGTCTTCACTCTTCACAGCAAAGCTAACCTTATATATATATTCGTCTCTACTTTTTAATTGTTATTAACTTTTCTCAAGTTTACGCCGCGAATATTGAAAGTTCACACACACTATTTTTAAAACAAAACGTGGAAGCTGACGGATACTGCATACTAAATTGAGAATAACTTGAACTATCAATTCCACTTTCTGACAACCAAGAAAGAAATGAAACAAAGTATCGTTCAATTTTTTTTTTCTTTTACTTAAACGTGTACGTTACAACTTAAAACTTCAATCTATCTTTTTAATTAATGGTTGTAGTTGGTGTTATGGGCTTATAATATTTTTCCTGCTAGTTGCTTTTCTAATATATTATACAAATGATCGCTGATCGCATTGATGTGCAAAAATATATACAAAATTAGAGAGGATAAAGTTGACTGTATATTATAAATTTATATACTGATAAGTTCAATGATATAGGTGGAATAGCAAATGTTGGAGATGTTAAAGTATGAATGGCAAAGTGAGGATGTGGTTTTGGACGAAAGTTTTGCAGCTTTTTGATGTCATATAAAATGATAGTATTATACAAGCATGTAATATGATGAAGAAATGTTTATAGTCGTACAAATGCTATGCAGTTAGAGCTAAATAAAGTTCTGTTAGTAAAGGTTGAAAGAAAATGACCACTTCAAGAAACAAGCTGAACCTATTTCAAAGCAAACCTTATAAATCAGACAAGATTCCAACACAACTACTTTTCCGCAGGGATAGGGGAGTGAGTGTTGTTAAAACTTTTATTTTTATCTAATAACGAAACTTCCATCTTGATATATATAATAACATTAGATAAATCTCACGACGGTTTATCAACTAAATACTTTATGCTTATGTGAGTCACACAGCAGCCATCTAACTCTTAAACTGTTTAAACCTTAAATAACATAACTTGTCTATACGATTGGCTGTTCTATATATCAGTGTTTAATTATCTAAGAATACGTTATATTTCTTCAGTGTCACTGTCTTCTGTGCTGTATACCAGTTCAGCTCCTGGGTGAATAACTGTGGTGGAAAATAAGGTATAATCACCATTAGTATTTGTGATATCAGCTTGTTCCTGCAACGACAAAGCATGCTCTAGTTGCACCTCTACTTCACCCATTGTTGGTCGCTCGTCTGGTTCATACATCACGCATCTTTTGGTAATATCTATGAAGACTTCCCAACACTTTGGTGCAATCTTTCCCTTGATGCTGGCATCAATTTTTTCCTCAACAGGCTTCTCCAGAAATTCTCTTTCTATTGGCATTGCCACGTATTTCCTTCCACACACAACTTCTAGCAGAACCATACCAAAAGAATAGACATCAGATTTTTCTGTGATGGCATCGTCCGTGAAAAGCTCCCTAGCCATGTATCCAGGAGTACCTGCAAGTAAAAACATTAGCTTAATTAGTATAATGAAAAAGTTCATTTTAGCAAGAACAAAAAAATTTACCTGCCACAACATCAACTTTAATTGGCTTTGGCTTTGACATCAAGCGTGACCCTTTTAGGCTAATGCAGAAACCAGTGAGTTTGGGGTGCATGTTGTGGTCCAAAAGAATGGTTCTAGGTTTGACAATACGGTGAATGATGGTGCGCTTGGCTCCTGCATGAAGGTAGTGTAGTCCACGCGCTGCTCCTGTGCAAATCTCCAACCTTTGCTTCCATGATAGTTTCCCACGTTGTAGGTGTCGATCTAAAGATTCATTGGACATGTATTCGTACACAAGAATCTTCTCTTTCTTGTGGTTGCAGAATCCTATAAGAGACACACAATTAGGGTGACGAAGCTGACACAGCAACTCTACTTCATTCTTGAACACTTCACTGTGTTCCACAGAAAACCTCTTCACTGCTACTGTATAATTAGAAGCAGCATAATCTTGGAGATACCCTTTATATACTTCACCAAATCCTCCACGTCCAATTAGTCTCTTTCTATCGAAGTTGTTGGTTGACTTTCTAAGCTCCGCAAGAGAAAACTGATGGCACAACTCTTCTATTACTGTTAGATACTGTTTCTTAGATGAACTTGTGTTTCCCAAACATTTCAGAAACATTGTTCCAATGTTTTCCACTGACTAAAAACATTTACCTCTTCTGCTCTTCCCTCTTTACACCTAATTAACCTTCTCAATTCGTAATTTCTAATTTAAAATTAACATTTCACACTGTGATCTTCTTTCATTTCCGCGTTTTCATCAGTTTCTTTAGTCTTCATTGCAAATACTATTAGTTTAGACAAAAAATGTTTAAAAACTTAACTTCGAGGCTGATGGATTCGACTAATTGAGTTTAAACGAATTTACCAATTCGTATTTCAGTCAACCAAAATATGAATGAAGCAAAATATAGGTAAAATTTTTGTTTTAATTACTTGAACGTGGACATATATATACTTAAAATTTCAATTTATATATTTATAAATTTTACTAATTTTTAATTAACACTATATTAAGATTGTCATCTATATAAATTTTCCTTCTATTAAAATATGTTTAATTTTCTTCCTATAGTTTTCTAGTTACTGGTTTGTTTTAATAGTAGTACATAAAAACACAGGGGATGCCATTTTAAACAGCAAAATGATAGCTGCTTACAAAGGTCATTGCAAAAGTCTTCCACTAACTGTTGTTTAATAATAATAATGTCACTTATATGTGATAAATATATTCAGAGTTTGATATCATAAAGTTGACTGAGTATATTATAGATTGATAAGTGTTATTTAGTACATGATTCTTCTTAGGAAATTGTTCCATATAAGTTATTGCTAATAAAATATCATTAATATTGAATCAAAGCAGGGTTATTGAGTGGTTGGGGGAGAGAGAGGAAATTAAATAACATTCAAGTGTTATAATAAGAAATTTCGTCTTTAGTTGTTTAGTATTTTCATTATAGATAAGTGTCATTTTGGACGAGAGTCATATGAAATTGCATAAAATGAATTATAGTTAGTAAAGTATCAGCACTAATTAAATCAATCAAGATAGGTGTTTTCAGTTTTGGATAAGAGAGGGGAATTAAATAACAAAGCAAGTACAATATATTATAGGATGAAATTTCGTCTCGTTTTTTATTATTTTTGTTATATAGAAGTGTCAAGGTAAATTGAATAAACAAAATGCGATGGACAAAATTAGGTATTCTGATAATGTTATCTATGTCATTTTTTTGGTTGAAAAAACATTAAAGTAATTAAAAAGGTGTCTTATCATGATAAAATTTTGATTTTTTTTCTAACACAATTCACACCATTTTTTTATTTTAAATTATAATAAGCAAAAAAAAATATTCCTTTATATTTTTTATTTTTTTATTTAAAATTTGAAATAAGACTCGTAAATTCATATTTCTAGTATTTTAATATTAATAAAATGAAAGTTACGAACACAGTTAAAATACTTTTTTTTACACTTAATTTAATTTGTAGTCCAAAAGGTAGATCATATATGTATTTATTATTTTTTTGGATAGATGACAAAAGAAAGGCATTGATATAATCCATATTTTTCCTAACCATGCCCACTAACTGTTACTCCTTTAATTAAGTTAATTGATAAAAAAATATCCATTTTAGCATTCTTCATTAACAAAAACAAACTTAACGCACTAAGGAACTATAATTTGTTCAATAATTTCTATTTTGAAAACGTCGTTTTGAGTTTAAAAAATTCATCAAGTACATGATGTTAATTATATTTTAAGAATTAAAAAATAAATCAATTGTGATGTGTAAAATTTCTCATGGATCAGTTGCTGTTTAATTCTTCAATTAATTTATTATTTGGCGCAAGGAAGATTTGACTATATCTGCACCTGAATCATGAAGGTAAAAGTTGCTAAAAAAAGTTAATCATAAGCGAGTAGTACTAAATAAATAAAGCTTTCAACTTTATTAACTTTTCAACGATAGGATTGGGTACAGTACTTAACCTTATTCTTTAACATTACATAATCACATAACAAACACTTTATTAATAATAATAATAATAATACTTTAAAACATATTCTATTCTTTAGAGGATTCACCGAAGACTATTCATAAGATAAAGCTGTAAGAAATTTGAGAGGGGCATTAATGTGTCTATAGTGCAGCTTTTAGGTCAAGAGCAACTCTTGTTCAAAGTCAGAACCCTTGGTCATGAAATTTTTCAAGAACTCTTCAAATGGTATGGCCTTGTAGATGGGTTGAGCACCAGAACTTATCAAAGACTTTGCTGGTTCCATAATCTGTTCGCTTGTTGGACGGATGAAATATGCAACTGTGGTCCTTGCAAATTCTGAATTTGTGACCACACGGTGTTCAGCTCCTATTAACCTTCCATTACTAATCACCTGCACATTGATTAGTCACACCCATTTAAGTTAAATTTCATCATGCAAAACCATATCATCATGAGCCAGAATTAGGAATCAAATCAACCTATACCTTTTAGTGTTTTTCCTAATGAGGTGATGTGTCAGAAAAAAGTGTACAAATATTATGCCAATTAATGTTCTACTTATATAATATATATCAGTGTCAAACAGTTGTTTATTACCTGCAACATAAGCCCAATATTAACCACAAAAGCATAAGGAATTGGTTCCACAACAATCCATTCTCCATCCTTGAAGACTTGAAGTCCATTGACATTTTTATCTTGGAGCAGAATGGTAACAAGGTTAGGATCCCTGTGCTTGGGAGCTCCCAAGGTTAAACCTGGTTCTGGGCATGGTGGGTAGTGATGAGCTAGCAGTAATGGACTATCACTAAGTCCACCACAACAGTATTTTGGGTCAAGTCCTAAACCTTCACATAGCAGCTCCAAAATTTCTAGTCCCATTCTTCTCATTTCTTGTGTGTATTTTGATACAACTTCACTGCAAGGTGTCATCATAAAAAAATTTTAGTTATCTGAATTATCAAACTAATAGCCTTTTTAGTGAACACAAGAATCTTTCATTAGTCAGAATGAGATTATAGTATTAAAGAAGATAATAAAACTTTACCTGATAGGAATAAATAGATGGTAATGATAATACCAATAATAATAATTAATAAAAATCATATGCTTGTATTGAGCTGGATTATTTGTTCGTAGTGAAGTGGTGGCTAGTGTTGATGGCAATGGTACTTATGTTAGACGTGACTATATGGTGGATATGTGCTGTTAATTGTGACTTTGTGATAACTAGATGCAAAAATGGTAATTAGGTAGTGGTAGTGGTTACCAACCCAGTGATAAAGGAAAACTTAATGCTAAAGGAAGAAGTGGTCTTAATTAAACCTTTAGCTGCCCACGTGGAACAATTAATGTCTACTCACCTTTCAGAACAATCAACGATGACTCATAAATGTTCAGATTAAACCAAGCTCAATGGTTAAAATCTCATTATCAACCATATGGGACTCAATTATGCTTCAAAGAATGAGATGGAATTATGGAATTTAAAATGTTGATAGTTACTAGTAATTTTTTAAGACATCATTGTCAACCGATAGCACATCAACCTCCACAGTCAAAGCATCTGACACAAACTGAAATTTATACTATTGTCAAGGGTTTATAGTTTATTTAAATGCTGACTCAAAGATGAAGCCAATTACATTGGATTTTGTGAGCTCATTTAAATAAGTTGCAGAGGATATTATTTACACAAAAATGCATAGAATGAAGATGATTTTACCGATATTTTGCAGGTTTTTGAGGTAAAAATTGCATGAAATCTCCGGAAGGTGGACACAAGTGTCTTAGTGTGTCCCTCCAAAACTGGAGGATATCTTTGTTGTTAAACTCACGGCTTGTATAGAGCCTGCAACCTCCATTTGGATATCTGGAGCTTTCCCTTATCTTTTCTTCAGCAGGCATGGCATGAAATTCCTTGACAATATTCAGTGTATCATCCATCAACTCTTTGGAAACTCCATGGTTGATAACCTACATCACAGTTTTTCATGCATAATACACCACTTTAGCACTGACCTTAGCCATTTGTTAACACCACATTATTCCAAAATAATAATATTAGCATATAGTTGTGGACTAAAATTATTGTAAATAGCCAAGTTTAAACACTGACATTTTCACAATTTCAAGAACTAATAACATTGCAGTGCTTACGATGAAATTGATTGTCTATTCTATTTTTAGTGCAAGAAAGAAAAGAAGCTCTTTGTTATCTGGAATTTACTTTTACTATAAAACTGAGAAGCTGTGAGATGGAAGCAGAAAACGCATATATGCAGTGAAATTAATTAATTATAACAAATGGAAAGAAAACTCTTTGGGAAAGAACCTGGAAAAATCCATAGTCCTCGGAGGCTTTCAAAATGTGCTTGATGGTTTCATCACGATCATGCACCCCGAGATCTACCACCGGAATTTTCTTGCCGGAAGCAAAAACCATACCTGGTCTAGTTTCCGGTGGTTGCACGTAGGATAAGGGCACTGAGGAATGAAGATGGAACCAGCTGGAGACAAGCTTCTGATCCATCTATATGCTATTAACTCTTACTCCTATGTGTTCTCAATATATAGAATATAAGGCAGTGAAGTTTGATTTCATATATTCATAGATGTGTGGATTATATAGAGAAGAAAACCTAATCAAAATAGGTTTGAAGTCTGATAAGTGTGGATTTTGGACTTTGTAAACAAATTAAGGGCATCACCTACTTAATAAATGTATAAGAAATGTCATGTGATGAAGAGTTTAGTATTACGGAATTCACAAATTTGACTTCCTAATAAAATACTATAAACTTGTATTGCCACCTCACCATATCATCAACTTGATAATTAGATCATTTTAGAGAACTTTTTTTAATCAATTAATTAAATTATATTTACTTGTTGCATTTAAGAAGTAGGTATGTTATAGCCGGTGATTAAAAAAAAGAGCATATTATAGCCCTAAAAAAGAGCATAAATGAGTATATACAGACAGAAAATTCACACCTGGTATTAATTTTAACTAGTTTAAGCCAGACTTTATAGAACACAGGCTTATTTTTAAATAGTACTAAGCTTGTGATTAAAAACAATTATTTTATTTAAAAAAATTAAAATTTTTAAAAAATAAATGTTTAATTTATTCTAACAAACAATTTTAAAAGCAAAAAACAACTATAATAAACAATTTTTCATCTACATCACTATTTTTAAAGTTCTTCGTGCAATGAAGAAAAAGTTTATAGAAATTGGTGACCAAATTGAACGTATAGTTAATCAATTTTTATGAATATTAATTCTCAATAAAGTTAGTAGATATTTTTAAGTATATAATCGAAAAAATATTAAAAAAATGTAATCAAATTTTGGATTCAGTTTTGTTTATAAAAACATTAAAGAAATTGATAATCCAAATCATTAATCAAGTTTTTTTAATAGATATTAATTCTGGATAAAGATATTTTGTGATATCAAAAAAAACATTAGATTATTTTTATCTAATTAAAGTGTAGAAGAAGATTTATTACAATTCATTTAATGCATGAACGTATTGATTAAAAAATATAACAGTTACTGTTCAGACATTAGTTGGCATAGCAGTTGGAGCTTACATCATACATTTTTCTTTTTATTTCGTGGGATATGGAGCCCAGCCAGCTAGATTATAACAAAATTCTATATGTTGAAGTCGGTAATTAATTATAAATTAGTACAATTTTTAATTAAATTGAGTATTGAAAAATTATGCAGATTAATTGGATGAAAAGGTGAAATGAGTGGGAAAACAATAACATCACATGATGAGTCAGAGGGACAGGGTTGAAAGACATCAGGTTGCTGTTCATACTATGTTGAGCAACAGTTCATGTACTTGGATGCTTTTTTGCGTATGCTTCTAAATAAATGCCAATTTTAAATTTAGCAGTTTTCCACTAATCTTCATCTGACAGGTATACTAGCATTTTGTTTCTTAATTCACGTTTAATACTAGAATTAATCTGAACCCTATAATTAACTAATTGTTAAATAAATAAAACGTTGAATATTTTTGTTTTGTTTTAGAATATAAATATATTTAAGTTTAATCTTTTTATACACAATAGTTTATAATTATCTTTTTTCGTTGTCAAAAGAAATTTTTCATTTTTTTAAAAATTTAGGTTGCCAACAACTTTATGGCAGAATAGTAATTAAATAATTTCTATAAAGTCAGATGGTGAAATTATTTAATTGTAAAATGTACATTAAAAATTTTCAATTTATATAAAAAAACTAGTGAAAATTATAAATTATTTTTACAAAGGTCACATATAAAACTTATTTCAATATTATTATGTTTGAAAAGAAAATATAGTTTCTTGAGTTAAGGACTTCGTTTAGCTTTCAAGACTATATCAATTTAAATTAAACTTTATCCATGTTATATTTTTGGTCATTAATTCTCTTTATTTGTTCTCTAGAGATGATAAGAGATTATTTCCTTTTAATTATTTTTTCATTTCTTCGTTTTCTTATATGAGGATATGAATTTGTTTAGCGTTACTTTATTTCATTTTGTCTATCTCTTTCTAAAAAGCTAAAACTAGAATTATGTGTTTGGTGTTAGTTATTTTTATGTTTGTTGGTCTTTGATTTTTAAATTCTTGGTGTCAATCCTTTTCAATCTCACTACAGACGTTAATTGTTTTTTAATAGATGAGAATGTATTACTCTATATTACTGGGTAATCTTACTTGTTAGTCTCTTCTCAAATCTTGATTGGAATGAAGGTGTTTATAAAATGATTTTTAACATTCAAATAAGTAATTTGTATTTAAAATATTAAATATTGATTTAGAAAACATATACTTTATCATGTCAAGTTATTTATAAAGACAAACAAGAACACGATTTATAATAGACTTAGATTATATTACGGATTAGATTAATTTTAACAATATAAATATTATCATCAAGATTTCGATACAATATCTCAATATCATTTCCATCTATATAAAATCTCAACCATAACTAATATAATAATATATTTAAAATGTGTAGTCTACATTAACGTATTAATTAGAGAATCAACTCCTTATTTAAGCGTAATTGAAAAGTCATTGAGAAGAAGGAAAAATAACAAATATATTTAAGATATAAAAATAATTATTACCTTTTTAAATTATGGTGTCATAAACACATTAAAAATATGGAACTAGTGTTATAAATGTACACCATGTTTACTTTTCTTCCTCAGGCAAAAACTTAGGACCATGAATAACCTCTAAAGCATAATGTTCTATTCGAACAGGAAAAAAGAACTATATTTAGAAGAAACGACTAAAGAATAATTTATAAAAAATTCCGTCTCAAAAAGATAATTAAATAGAGATTGAAACTTACACCCTGTGATATGCTTTAAAAACATCACATTCCCCACTCAACTAACCCTTTGAAATTAGTACACCTTCATTGTTGAAATTGTTTCCCATTTAGTATACTTTTCCCAAACCGTAATGGTGAACCTAATTAACTCTATATTCTACACATTAGCAAAATAAATGTGTACGATCAAATCTGTAGATCCCACAAAGGCATCTTTAGATTCATGGTAGAAGTAGCTAGATTATATTGCGCAAATTAATAATGTGGTTGAACATAAAGAAATAGATGATAAAATAATAAAAATAAAGAAATAGATGAATTTACGCTCATGAAGTCATCCACGTTGTGCTGAATCATTAAATGTAGTAAACGCGTGAAAATTTGACTTGGGGAGAGATTCGGAGGCATTACAAATGCTTTCATATACACTTTAATAACTTTTCTTCATAAAAAGGTTGGATCATACGCATGGTCTCGTACATGCTTATTTGACCTAAATATCTAGGTCAGTTGAAGCCTGGTATAGCACATTTTAATGATTTTTTTTTAATTTCTACAATTTAGATGTTTAATTTTCTACTTTTTGTATTATTATTTTGATAATATATTTTTTAAAATATATTTATATTTATTAGAATAATGAGGTGGTACTTCACCACGTGGAATGATGAGAACGTGAGAGTGGAGGTGGTCCTAAAGGTTTGGTTGGGAAGATATGGAAAAAGAGAGATTGCTGCCATGCATCTCAGATTATAGCAAAGCCTTTTTTTTTTTCTTTAAAGTGAAAGGCTAGGTAACGTACATAATTTATTAATAATAAAATAAAATAAAATAAAGAGAAATATTATAAACTTATCACAAACAAAAAGTAATCAGTTATGTAAAATGAAAAAAAAAAAGTGACTACTTCATATGTTACAAAATTGGCCCATACATTTCATTAAGTAACATTTATAATTAATTCTAGAATTGGTGAGTTTATCCACACAAGTTTTTCCTTTTCTAAAAATATAAGGACAACAGAAAGTAATAGAAGAACAAATAAGGATGCATTTTCTTCATAGAGTTTAAAGTTGTCATGTGACAATGAATCTGTTGCTGAAAGCATTAAGAACGAGCGTGAAGTCACATTCGACCCATTAAGAGAGTGGTATTTCATTTGTCTTATGTGTTCCAAAGCAAATATAATGACAGATTGTAGCAACAAAAGCATACTCCTGACAATAAAAAACCATCAATAAAATTGACTTTATGATTTTTAAAGATAAACCTGAAGCCAGGCATTATCAGTGTTGCTTTTATACGGTGGAACTTCAAAAAAAAAAAAAAATCGGAACAACCATAGAAGTGATAGGAATGTTGAAGAACTTGATCAAGAAATCACTTATGTTCGTATTACTTTCTTTTTTAACTAAGGATCATATAAAAGCTATCACTTCTTTAATGTAATAAGATCTAATAGAGTTGTGTATATGCCAAATCATCCAAACCATATGAACAATAGCACAGAAAGTAATGGATTTCATACCGGAGGAGTTAAAACTTATGATAAACTTAAGAAATCTATTTCTAAAACAATACCAAAGCTTTTATTATTGAAAGAGAATATTTAAAGTAAAAGAGACCCAAAATGCTAAAAGAAAACCAACACAATAAGGACGATTCTTCTCAATACAACCGTAATAATAAGTAGTAGAAAACATTTCTTTTAAAAGAAGGATCAGAACTTTGTTACAATATTGAATTTATTTTATACACCATTTTATCATTTTGTGTTTTATTTTAATTCTTATAAATTTTGTATGAGTTATACATTTTATTATTTTATAATTTCATTATTAACTTTATATTTTAACAATCTTTTAGGGGTATCAAAGTTTTATTTTAAAGTATTGCTAATCTCTTCTTTATTTCATAATATCATATTCTTCAATTCATGCTATAGCTGGGAGGCAAAGGGATAGGACAAATGGCTGTATTCTTGTATTTTGATTTGTGCGGTTTGTGTTGATAAAAGAAATGAAATGCCTAGTAGATATGGAAAGACATTACCGAAGGTGAAAGCAAAAACAAAAACTCAACAGTATTGGATTAAAGGAATTATGTAATCTTTGTATACATCATTCATTATGTTTGAAAGTATTATCTAATTGTTTGATAAATATAGATACATTTTTTATGATAGATGTATTTGGTTTGTGGGGTTATGTAAGCTTCTTTGTAATTTTATACTCGATAGAGTTATTCTGAAAACGTTTAATGCATATTATGTGAATTAGTATGACATACAATCTTTGTATAAGGATTGGAGTATCTCTAAAATATTTTCATTATTTTTATTCTTTACTGTTAGAGAAAAATTTTTCAATTCATTTTTCTTCTATCTCTAATGATCAATTTTCATCTCTCCCACTATGATCCTTTATATTCTTATTAGAAACTTTACAATAATCTCATTCTACCTTGATTTTTTAACTCAAGCATGTTTTTTTTTTATGACATCCATATCTCAAAAAGAATATGTTTTGTCAAAGTTAAAGCATCACTGACTATTATATTTTTTTTGAAATCCATTTAAGAGCTTGATAACTACGTACTTCAATTAATTTTGGGAATGGATATATTAGATAAATTGCGCCTTAGGATTTTAGTTTTAAGAGCTAATCACATACCTCTGAAAGGTTTGATTTGGCACAATCCACGTATATTATTCTGACGTTAAAAGCTTATAGTCATCAATGACAACGGATTTATGAAATTTAAGTTCTTGAAAGTAATTATTCGTCCGATGTGATTGTCCATAATTAGTGCATGGTGGTAGGAAAAGTAAATTGTCTATGCTCCTTTCTAATGAGGAATTGTCCTGTTATGTTTTAAATTCCAAATAGACACTAAGCATCATGGCAATAATTCTTTTATCACATCTTAATTTAATTTTGGTTGATTCTAGCATGTTACATTATATTTAATTTTTTTAACTTTTATTTAATACAAAAATTTTATAAAATTCACATTTTAATTAATATTTTATTTAGTTGTTAATATACAAATATTTTTATTTATTCAAGAATGATAATTTCAAAATTTATATCATATTACTATATTTTAAAGGAGAGGTTTATTAAACTCAAATCTTAAATTTAAACTTATGATTTATATATCGTATATAAAATCCTATTTTTCATCAAACATTATTTATTTCATTACACTATCTGTCTGTCAGGCCCAACAAGAGACCAATGACAAGGTTATGTGAATCAAATTTGTAGCGCTATTGGAGTTTACATAAGAGTTCGTGACCGAATAGAACGACGATTTTCATCTCGGGAGAGGACAAAGAATAACTGCAAAATTCCCTATCTATAATTTTGTGAGAAATAAAAAGATTTTTTTTTTTTTTTTTTTTTTTAAAATTTAGGAAGCATGAAATTGGATAAGGGAGAAAGATTTCCTTTTA
>Ga0099824_1006127_pt1 | contig 16659 bp, 13 predicted proteins | sample SiratrowhiteBW_FD_76837 | JGI IMG/M metagenome (GOLD analysis project Ga0099824, IMG submission 76837) | Root nodule microbial communities of legume samples collected from California, USA - Siratro white BW | ecosystem: Host-associated > Plants > Roots > Nodule | place: USA: California...
TATATTCGTATAAAATAAAGAATTCGCACAAACTATATTTTTCATATAATTAATACAATTATTTTTTTTAGGAGAAAAATGTTTTTAATATCTTTTAATGTTTTCTAAAATTTGGATGATACAATTTGGACATATTAGAAGACTCTTACATTAAGTGTTTTTTTATATTAACAAATAGAATTAATTTTGAAGTACTAATGATTGATTATGATATTTTCTTGTTATAAACAAGATACAATACTTTGTTCATTATATTAAGGGGAAAAAAACTTTATGTGCTATATAATCTTTTATGCTTAAGAATAATAAATTGTTTATCTTTCATATGAACACACGTAATGTTAGACAAAGTATTAAAGAAATGTGACGTGTCTACATATTTATTGGTATATACGAATTTTATTCAACCTTTTATAAATGATGTTTGAGTCTTTGTGTTTAACTAGAGGGTTTGTGCGAGTTTATATAACCAAATTGGATATTCTCACACCACATAGCACAATCATTTTAATACAATATTGATATTGCTTATATGTATAAAGTTTATGTATATTTTAAAAAATATATTGAGTGGTTATCGCAAATATCAAAATGTTATTTTAATATAATAATCACAGTCATTATTAAAATATTTTTATCCTAAATTTTATTTGAAGATTTGTTAATCACATTAAAAATTGATAGACATATTCATTTGGACATAAACCACTCTATGTCTTCTTCGTATAAGTCACCGTGCTTAACAAGAAAAAACTATTATGATATATTTATATGATTAATTATGTTTTAAATTTATACAATTTAACTCAATTTTAATTTGTTTTCAGTTCAACTTTTATATTATTTATAAAGTTTAAATACACTCAAGAGAAAAAAAAAACAACATTTGAGCTTTAAAATTTACTTTAGGTTTGAACTTTATCTTAAAGAGATAAAATCAAACTAGTTTTGTTTTAGGTTTAAAGCTGATTTTTACAATCAAATTCAACCTTTAGTAGTGTTGACACAAACTTGGTATTACGTTTAAATTTGACATCAAGTGTAGCACTAATGAATTATAACAAAACCATTTAGTATATATATTTCTCCAGCCCATATTATTAAGTTTCAAAATATTTTAAAACATATTTTAAGTTTTAACACACACACACACCTACAATAAATAATATATATATAACGTGTGTGTAAAAATATATTTAGAAATATAAATGTAGAAAGAAGTTACAGAACTCAAAAATAAAATAAAAAATTACATGCATGATCAAAAGAGGGAAAAGAAAAAGGTTTTAGAATAAATAGCTCTCTTTATGTATAGTGATTCCAAAAAGCTTGAGTCATATTCAACTAAAATTGTAATGTAATGTTATGGTAAAATTAATAAATTATACTTATTTTCTTAATTGTTTTGCATATATTAAGAATTATAATTTAGCATTCATACTTACATGTGGATTGGTTTCATATTTAACTTTTTTATTAAATTTATATTTTTTAATTTAAAATTAATACATAACTATAATAGATTAAATATATTTTGGGTAATTTCTAATATATTATAACTATTTTAATCAGTTGCTATTAAAAATATAATAAATAACTAAATATCGTATACATAATATCCCAGTAATCAAATAATTCGAATAACATCTAATAATTTTTATCATAACTTTATATGTACAGTGATAATAAATTCATACACACGAAAAATTAACATAAACAAATGAAATATGCGTACAGTTACTCAAAAGAACAGAATGCTATAAACGTTTAAACTCTTAATTTTAATTATACAAATCATTCAATTTAATATATTATCTGCTTAAATAAATGCTAAATATAAATACAACTTGCTGTATTGAATAAGTAACTCAAACGCGCACAGACACACCCAATGAAATAATTGTTATTAATTAACTCTAATTAATTTGGAAGTTGCAGTTAATTAACTCTGATTAAGTGTTATTAATTAACTCTAATTAATCTGGAAGTTAAAGTTAAAGTTAATCTTTATAATTTTGATGAGATAAATTGTATCTTTTATCTTTATTATTCATAAATATTTTGTCTTTTTTTTTTCTTGGTGACGTTTGTTGTTTTATAAATCCAAGTCTTATCACCTTTTACGAAAACATATTTGAAATATATGAAAGTAGATTATATGTTTTAGTAAAATTGACTCTTCTGAAAATTTGATTTTTCTATAAATGATGAATCAACATTCTGGCTTGTTCTTTAAGTATCTTAACGTGATACAATTCTTTAATTTTCTTATTTTTTCTATTTTACCTCTTGTTTATTGTTTTCTTCTTAATGGTTGAAACATCCATGACTGGATTCATGGTTTTTCTTATTTTCTCGGATTGAAACATTAAAAGTTAATAATATTTGAGACCTAAACGATTTAACGATTTTATATTATTATTAGACCATTCATTAAAATGTTTTGATGGAAAAAAAATATTGAACGTGACTCGAACATTTTATTTATTATGAACTTTTTAATGTATATTTTATATAAGTTGTAACTCGTATGATATTTTAAGGATTATTAACATGTATTAGATTATATGTAATATTTCGTGTAAAAGTGCTAAGCATAATCAACCCTGATCATGGTTTTTTTATAGAATTAAAACAAATATAATTATTAAGTTTGTGCATTCAAACATAATCTACACATATTTTGCAATGTTTATATTGAGTTAGGAAGGGAAATAATAGAAATATAAAGCAATTAAATTGATTCAATCATATTATGCTTTATTGCATGTAGTCAAATTGTTTCTATGATTAGCCTTGGAACTTTTATGGAAATGCAACCTTCTTATTTGATTTTAAGACATTGACCAATATTTCAACATCAAATAATTACTTAAAACCCATATAAAAATAGTGAAAACCATGAAGACTATATAAGAAGACTAAGTCTCGAGAGAAAAAGGCACCCACAAAAAACTTACTCATGAGAAATACAAACTTAGATGGTTTACGTAAATATTAGAAGTCTTTTGTGGGGAAGCTAAAGACATCTGTATTATTTACTTAGTGAAGTTATTCAATAAGATTAAATTATTTTCTTTTTAAGAGTCTTTTTGTTACATTTTCTTAATATTTTAATTTCAAGAAGAGAATGTGACAGGCTAATTAGTATTTATCTGTAATTTAATTTCATGATTAATTTATGTATTTATATGTAATCAATGTTCAATTAGTTTATCTTTTTAAAAAGTTATTTTAAGGGATAATTTTTGTAGTTCGTGAGTTTAAATGAACTAATTGTATGTAGATTTTAAGAGACAAATTATGTCTAACTCAATCATACAAAATCAACTTAATAAGATAAATATTGTCTTCACTTGTAAATTGACATTATCTTTAGTTGATGTGAAATCTCTAACATTATGACTTAAGAATAATATTTGTCTGATAAAAAACAACAAAAAAACATTTACTAAAAGGCTACAAAATTTTAGGACAAAAAAAAAGATGGTGCCTTAACTAATAACATTTTACATTAACGAAACAATATACTCATATATAATATCACTTTTCTTCCTTAATTTTAACAAGACAAATACAATTTGGTGCCTTAACTAATAACATTTTACATTAACGAAACAATATACTCATATATAATATCACATTTCTTCCTTAATTTTAACAATGATTGATATTGTTTATGTTATGCATGTTGTGTATCTAAGTGTGAGTCTAAGTCTCACATTGAGTAGAAATGAGAAAATTGAGCTTCATATAAGAAATAAGACCCACAAACCTAATGTCTTGAGGTTTTGGGTTGAAGGTGGCGTCATTCTCTTATGTGGGTTAGGCTTGGTTCTCATTCTTATTTTATATTTCCAGTGTCTTCACCATTTATTTTCCCAACAAGTGGTATTAAAGTCTATGGTTTATGACAGTGACCGGCTCAGACGAGAGTACAATTTGATTCTTGTATCAAAAGTCTTCCTTATAGAGGTTTTAAGCAAGCGTGTTTCGTTTCAGTGTAAAAATGATTGTACGAGTGAGGATTCATTTCATTGTGTAAGCGACGGTACAAGTGAGGATCATGTGTGGGTGAAGTAATCATGTTTGAAAATGCTTCCGTTTGAGGGAGAGTGTATCAATGTGGCAAAGGGACTCTTACTTGAAGGGATGATTATTAGGAATCCAAGTGTGAGTCTAAGTCCCACATTGAGTAGAAAGTTGAGCAACATATGAGAAAAAATACTCACAAACCTAATGCCTTAAGATTTTGGGTTGATTGTGGTGTCATTTCCTTGTATGGGTAATGCTCTTGTCTTGTTATTTTTTGTCTCATCGGTATTTCCCCTCGAATTTTCCCAACAAGTGGTATCAGAACCGATGATTTGTCATAATTACCGGCTCATATGAGTACAATTTGATCCCTATATCGAAAGTCGACGGAGGTTTCAGACAAGCGTGTCTCATTTAAGTGTGTAAACAACGGTACAAGTAAGGGTCGTTTAAGAGTGATGTACTCGTGTTTGAAAATGCTTACACTTGAGAGAGAGTGTACCAATATGGAAGAGGGACTCTCACTCGGGGGAAAAAGTTGTCGGGTATCAAATGTGAGTCTAAGTCCCACATTAAGTATGAATAATAAAGTTGAACAACATACAAAAAAGAAATACTCACAAACTTAATGCCTTAAGATTTTGGGTTGAAGGTGGTGTCATTCCCATGTGTGGGTCGAGCTCGGTTCTCATTCTTGTTTGATTTTTCCAACATTGCCTGCCACAACAACCACACATTTTAGAAATATACATCACATTGATTTATTATTCAACAATTATAATATTTTTTTTACATCATATCATAAGAATAACAAATATAAAAAATGTGGTACAAGTATTTACAGAAAAGCATCACATTTGTTTTATAACCTTTACTTATTATTTTGTAAAATTAATATGTATTACAAGAAAAATCACATTTACCTACAACAAAAATTTGTATATAATGAGCAAAATTCGTATGTAATTCAAAATTATTTATGAATTATATACGGATCAAAATTTGTATGTAATAAGGTTGTAGGTAATTTACGTATGGATATTACATACGGAAAAATCTGTATGTAAGTACAAAATGTTTTTTGAAATAAATTAATTATTATTATGGTTATTATTATATTTTTATTATTACAACATATTATTTACTATTATCAAAAATATTATTATATTTTTATTATTACTAATTTTATTATTAATAACAATTACATTATTACTAATCCCAAAGTGTTGAGAGAAGGATTCGAACCCAGGTCTTTCAATATACATACACAAGTCATAACCAGATTTTTATCTGTATGTAAATTTAGCATTACATACGGATTTAGACCCGTAGATAATAAATCCGTATGTAAAATTCATATGTAATAAATCCGTATATAAAATTCGCATGTAATAAATATGTATATAAAATTCGTATCTAATGCTAAATTTACATATGAATAAAAATCTGTATGTAAATTAATAATTTATTGTATATAAAACGTAATAATGTTACTCTAAGAATTTCCATATTTTTTATAAAAGGATACAAGTAATGCATTATTTTTGTTAAGTCGTAATTTCTTACCATGGTAGTGATTTAATAAGAGGGACATTGTATTTTTATTAAACCTTTGTTTTACCAACATTAAATCTATAAGAATGTTTATTCAAGAAAAAGTTGAGCAAAACTATTATAACAAAACATTATTTTCTAAAATGTTATTTTAAAAAGTGAGTTAGACATAAAAATGCATTTTCATAGTTTTATTTTTCAATGTAGTCAAATTTTGGCTATGCCTAATTATAATACACACACATACTTTTAATTTTGCTTTAATTTTACTTAAAAAATGAAGGCAAGGTTGTTTTGAAGTTATGCTAGTGTTTATTTTGAATGATGTCTTGGATTTAAAGATATATGATGAAAGGGATACACGAACAGTAACTTTATATTTTTTTTTTTCTATTAGGTATAGAATAGAGAGAAAAGTCACATAAAATTATATGCAATGATACTAGTGTCCTACTTTTACTATACAATTTCTCATTATGGTAATCCTAAAAATCAAATATAAGTGATTTTATAGTAATGTTAAAATGCTTGATATTAAAGATGTATTTTGAAGATAATCCATTATGAATTTGGTTAAACTAATCGATTATAAAAAAAGTTATAATTATGAATATTTAAAATTAGACTATAACGTAAATAAAACTAAAATTGTGAAAAGAAAAAAGTGTCACCATCAGAGCTTGATATCCATATCTCCAATTTTATGTTTTTATTTTTATTTATATTATAATAAAATAAATATAATTAATTATATAATATAACATAATAATAACAATGAACATTTAAAAAATAAAAATACTAATAACAAATTTATAAAAAATAAAATAATAATAAAAATAACAATAGTAAAATTAAAAATTATAATGTAAAAATAAATTTAGAAAATATAAATAACAATATTAACAAAAATAATTTAATTTTACTTTTATCTTTAAAATAATTAATAATTTTATAATTTCATCAGCTAAAAAATAATTCATCAATCACATTAATTAAATTAATTATATTTTTTTAATCTAAAAAAATAAATATCTTATATCAATTAAAAAAATTAAAATATCAATAACATGTATTATATCATTCATAAACTTTTTTTACAAATCTCAATTCAGATTTGATAATTTTTGTCTTAGTATAAACAACCAATATTTTTATTGATTTCCTTTCAAAATCCACTTTTAAATCTAAACAAAACATAAATGATGTGAAGGGATGGTACTAAAACTCATTAAACAATAAGGGATATCTACTTTATTTTCCAACACACGTTTCATTAATTTTGATAAAAAGTTAATCTAATATTTATTCTCTTTAGCTAATGCTTATCAAATAATATTTATAATTCACATAACTATTGTAATGAATACTTATAATTTTTGATTAAATCCAAACAGGTCACCATAGTAAGTTTCCTATCTAATATTTTTATAAATAAAATAACATTAGAAAGAATAAAAACAATCTTATCATCCTACCAGATAATATTAACTTAAACGACGATCCTATATCTTTTTTATCTTCCTCATTTTGACCAACAAATGTATAGAAAAAGTGATATCTTAATATCGAAGCTATCTATTATGCTTTATCTTTCAAGGCATGTAAATTCTTAATTATTTAATAGTAATATTTATTTTATTTTATATATTCTTAAATTTTAAACCCATTAAGGAAAAAAATGGCAGCATTCTTAAAACTAAAAAAAAAAGCATTCTATTAATTTGAAAGGCAGAATAGGGTTATTTAAGAATTATTAATTATTACTTGTTTTTTTTTTCTTTTGATAAACTCGAAATGAATTTGAAGGCGATGTGTGGTGGAGCACATGACAGAAGGAGGCAAAGAAAAAACCGAAGAAGGGTTACCACAAGTACAGCTGGACGAGGACATTTCTGTCATTTTCTAATTAGGGTTTCCATCTTTTGCCCAAACCCCGCATCTACAAGATTCACAAGGAGAATTTCTAAACTCACCTGTGGCGTCTATCGAGAGACCGTGACAGACCAATGATGACGGGAGAGTGAAAATAATTTAGAAAAGGAAAATCGAATGGGGGCACGCCACATGTTGAGATGGGCCAATGAGAGAGGGTGAATGAGATCACGAAGTGACCCGCGGGTGAGAGGGTAGAGTGCGAAAAGAGAGCGTGGTGGTGCTATTTGAATCACTGCTTTTGGAAGACCAAAACCCTCTCTCCCCAAAAACCCAAACCCTTGGCGGCTGCGAGACCCGTTGTGTGTTGTGTTGTGTTTCGTTCTCTCTCTCTTTTTTTCTCTTTCCCCCTCTTCTCTCTCTCTATCTCTTTCTCTCTCTGTTTCGCTCCCTTTAGGGTTTTCTCGACTCTTCGATTTTGGGGCTTAAACCCTCGATTTCGATTCGGATTTAGGGCTTCCGTTTTCGCTTCTGTGTCGCAAGGAGAACCAGATCTCGTGCTTGATTTGACATGGCTACCGTTGCTAATCCCGCGGATCGTATCCTTATTTTTCTGTGCAATTTTTATCTCGTGTTTGCTTTCTTGATCTGTTCTGTTGAATCGCTGATTGGATCTGTTGCCTATTCGTTTCTAAACCTAATTTTTTGGCTACTACAAGAGTGATCTTTTAGGGTTTGGTGTTCTGCTTGTTGATTTGTGAGGGTTGCGTGTTGGGGTTTTTGTGTGGTTGGTTTTTTTGGTAAAATCTGCGTGAGTTTTTTTTACGGTGTTGACTTTGTGGTTGAAATTGACTCGTTTGGGTTGTTGGGTATTGGGGGTTTGAGGTCTTTTGAAATCTTGTTGTTTGTGTGATGAGTTTTAGGTTTTGTCGTTGTTGAATACTTTGATTTTGTCGGAGGTTTTTGGTGTTCCTTCACTGATTTGCTACAGAAGCAACTGATTTGCTGCAGAAGCTATCGCTAGAAACTCAGCCTAAGGCCTTGGAGATGCCTGAACCCACCAAGAAGGTAAAATCTTGTGTATTTTTATGTTTGTTATATAAAATTCACGATTTGACTCACTGGAAACAATAGTATGATTTTTGACATGTTAAGTGGGATCTTTGTATCTGTTTTCTGTGTTCTTTTAGTGAATTGTGTGTTATTGAATTGATTTGTTCAATTGTGTAGGCCACTGGGAATCAGTATGGATCAGTTGATTCAGGAAATGCTGCTAATGGCCAGATCCCGTCATATGATCGGTCTGTCACCCCAGTGTTACAAGATTTCATTGATCCTACTATGTGTTACCTACCAAATGGCTATCCATCTACTGCATATTATTATGGAGGTAAGTTCACGGGTAAATACTGCAAACAAGTGACATGGATTCCTTGTTACTGAACTGTGTAAATCTCATGCAAGCTTAATTGTTTGGTACATTGCAGGTTATGATGGAACTGGTAACGAGTGGGATGATTATTCCAGATATGTGAATTCGGAAGGAGTTGAGATGACTTCGGTGAGAAATTTTACATTTCTGTTATCTACCATGTGCAGCCCTTTTGACCCAATTGCTAATGCTTTTATCTACTCTATTTTTTATTTTATTTTGTCAGGGAGTTTATGGGGATAATGGGTCTCTAGTTTATCACCATGGATATGGATATGCTCCCTATGGCCCCTATTCGCCAGCAGGGTCTCCAGTTCCAACCATGGGAAATGATGGTCAGTTGTACGGGCCTCAACACTATCAGTATCCTCCCTATTTTCAACCGTTAACACCAACAAGTGCGCCATTCACACCTACTCCTGCTGTCCTTCCTCAGGGTGAGGTTTCTACCTCTGTCGCCGCTGATCAAAAGACTCTCCCTGTTGAAGCAGCCAATGGAAATTCTAATGGTGTTGCAAACGGTGGCAGTGCTAAAGGTAATAATTCTGTTGCTCCTGTTAAACAGGCCAATCAGAATTCATCTTATAGTTCCAAAGCTTCAAATGAAAGGGTTGCTATGCCAGGTCGTGGTCCAACTTCAGGTTATCAAGATCCAAGATTTGGTTTTGATGGAGTACGCTCTCCAATCCCATGGCTAGATGCCCCACTATATTCAGATGGGCAGCCAAGGCCTGTGAGTAGCACAGCTATAACTCCTTCAATATCAGGTGGCAACAACAATGCTTCCAGGAACCAGACTTTTCGCCCTAACTCTCAATTTATGGTATGCACAATATTTTGAAGTTTTTATAAGTTTGTTATATGTGACTGTTTTCGAGCCTAATGATTCTTTTCCATAGTCCACCAGTTCAAGTTCAACTTAATGTGATAGATTGTTTTCTCCTTGATTGCTGTTATTGTTATTTATACCAAGTTATGTTTTGTCAGGGCTTGCACCATCCGAGACCAATGCCTGCCATGGGAGCCACCCATAACTTTATAAATAGGATGTATCCAAACAAGTTATATAGTCAATATGGGAGCACTGTCAGATCTGGAATGGGTTATGGAACACATGGGTATGATACTCGCACTAATGGAAGGGCTTGGTTGGCTGTCGAGAGTAAATACAAGACGAGGGGAAGAAGTGGTGGCTACTTTGGCTATGGCAATGAGAATGTAGATGGTTTGAATGAGCTGAACAGAGGACCTAGGGCTAAGGGTGGCAAGAACCAAAAGGCTTTTGCACCAACTGTTCTAGCAGTCAAAGGGCAGAATTTACCAGCAACTCTTGGTACAGATGAAGAGAAAGACAAGACTAGTACCGTTCCTGACCGAGATCAATATAATAAAGCTGATTTTCCAGAGGAGTATGCTGATGCCAAATTTTTTGTCATCAAGTCTTACAGCGAGGATGATATTCACAAGAGCATAAAATACAGCGTGTGGGCCAGTACACAAAATGGCAACAAGAAGCTTGATGCTGCATACCAGGAGGCACAGCAGAAACCGGGCGGCTGCCCTGTATTCCTGTTCTTCTCAGTAAGCATCTCTCTAAATGGTGTTGGTCTTGTGTATTTTCTTATATGGTAAATTTAATCTAATTTGTTGTGTGTTTATTATGCAGGTTAATACTAGTGGGCAATTTGTGGGGCTTGCTGAAATGGTTGGTCCTGTTGATTTTAACAAGAGTGTTGAGTATTGGCAGCAAGACAAGTGGAATGGTTGTTTTCCCCTCAAGTGGCACATTGTTAAGGATGTTCCTAATAATTTGTTGAGGCACATTACCTTGGACAACAATGAGAACAAACCTGTCACAAACAGTCGGGATACCCAAGAGGTAATTATGTCCTGCTCATTTAATTGTCGTTTCCTTGTAGTGATGTCTTTTACTTTAATCTGATCAACCAATTTTATGTTTGCAGGTAATGTTGGAGCCTGGGCTGAAATTAATCAAAATCTTCAAGGAATATACCAGTAAGACATGCATTCTGGATGATTTTGGGTTTTATGAGGCCCGTCAGAAGACTATTTTGGAGAAGAAAGCAAAGCAACAATTCCCAAAGCAGGCAAGTGATATTTCATATTAGTTGTGTGAAATTATTAGATTGTGTGCTGATGATTTTTTTGTTATGTATATTAATGTAGGTGTGGGAAGGGAAACCTACTGATGAGAAGGTTGAGATAAACGGTGAAGTTAATACTCAAAAGTCTGAATCCGAATTGCTCAAGGAGTCTAACCTTGTTGAAAAGGATGGCGATGACCAGAAAGTTGCGGAGAATGGATCTGTTTCAAAAACTGGAGAAGCCCCAAAGGGTGCTAAACCAGTTGTTTCTGAGGGTAAAGTTGTGTTAGGCAGCAATGGGATTGCTAATGGTTGCTAAGCTCTAGTGCTTGAAGAAGGCGGTCCAATGCAAATATTGGTTCTTAGGAATATATTTCTCAGCAACTGGGTTCCGCCTAATTTGATCCGTCTTGCCTTCTCTTGCAGTCTGAAGATAGTGATTGTTTGCCTAGTGAAGATAAGGATCTGTATATTGAGATTGGCTGGGCGGAGTTAGTTCATAGAATTCTAGCACCAATCCCTTCTCATTGGGTTTTGTTTACAGTGTTTAGCTCCTAACAGGCTTTACTTCTAGGGTTTTTGGGTTTTAGGGTTTCTGCCGAAGATGCTTATATCTTTTTGGTTTTTGTTCGGGCTTTTATCCTTCTCTCTTGGCCTTTTCTCCTTTCTTTTACTTGGTTGGTTATTTCCTGTCTTGTAAATTTAGATCTACTTTGTTGCAGAGCAGCTTTCTTTGTTTCTTTCAACAGGGGTAGAAGCAAGGTGGGAAATACTGGAATATAGTTGGCTTTTATGCTTTTAAGTTTTTCGTCTTAATTTAGTCTGTTTATTTTCTATCTGATGATTGACATGGGCATACTGGAGAAAGAATTATATTTGTGGACAATCTGTTATGTAATAGGGTGTTTTCTGGCTTATGAAGGTCACCACCATATTGTTTAGTTCACTTTGTCTTTCCTGTTAGATTTTTTTTTTTTTTGTTTTCAATTTTCATATGATTTAATTGCTTCTTAAGTTTACTTCCATTTAAACCACAAGTTGGTTTTGATATTATTCTCAATCTCCTTCAGCTGTTGTGTGAGCAAATGAGATTTTTTTAGACTCGAAGGAAATACGAAGATAATATGTGCATGATTTTGCCTTCTATACGTTTGCGTTTCATGTGTATGAAATTGGCGTAGATGCATCTGATTTTTGGTGATAAACAAAGGTTCCGAAATTCGAAACTTATGGAAAATGCTGTTAGAATGTTGGAAAGAAAGTTTAAAGATTGAAAACAATGTTTAATTGTTTTAAGACTTCGAATTGATTAAATGTGTTTTAATGCTTGATGGATTTTAGTACTTTACTTTCAATCAAATAGTATTTTATTGTATTTTTTTTTTCTTTTGATCCTAAAATATTATTTAAAGCATTTTATTTCACTGTTCGAAGTACTGTGTACGTTGGTTAGGAGCAAAAAATTGAAGTAACATTATTAGTAAAAAAATCAGTAATTTACCAGGAACCAATAACACAATTTAAAATATAAGTATAATGAAAAACAGTTTCATATATATCTCGTTCTAATGGCGTTGCCGATAACATTAATTACTTGGGCATTTCAAGATCTGGTCTCCTATCATCGATCACTTCGCCCATTGAGTCTTCAGGAAATGCGTCAGGATAAGTTGCCATAATTTTTGACTTCATACTTCTGCAGAGGGTTAACCAAATCAGAAAATAAGTGGCACAAGAGAAAAAGATAAGGTACACATTTATCACATGCTCCTCTAATCCGATTCTTGTATTGTTGACTACTCATCTTCACATTTGGCAATCATAAAATTGGGAAACATCAAAATGTAGATACTAGCAATTTAGATTAGGATTACTCTATACTTGTGAGAAATAGAAATGGTGCATCTAAGAAATTAACACAACACCTAATTCCATTATCACTACTTTATATCTTCATCTAAGAAATAGACTTGTGTTAACCTTTCTGGCTTCACCCCTACTGATGTTTACTTGGTTCTCTTACCATTTCCCGGCGTCACCAATGTCATCAATACATCATTTCCTCTCACTAAAGCCTTTTTATCTTCAACATTCTCAATCACCATATCTTTCAAACTGTCCTAGGTTTTCCTCCATTTGGTCCCTCTTCAATTTTGGATTGTTTACAAAAAGCCTAAGCAACTGAGTGAAAGGCCCAAAGGTATATTTTGTTTCATCATTCAGCACTCGTCACTATACAACGAAAAAAATTGATAATAACCATTATAGGAGGGGGGGAACACAAAAAAATAACACAAAAAAATTCCTAGTCTTTGTGTACAGCACAACAATAGGAATTCAATTATATAGATATCACTCAATTATATCTACGAGGCATTGATGAACACACACACACATTTGTATAGATATAGTTCGGTAGAGTATTTCCCTCTACAAATGTAGACTCTGCCAATTTTGTCTGCAAAACGTAACTATTGATTGGTCTTTGAAGCTACTCACCAGCTAGCTAATTGTCAAGCCAGGTCAAGTCCATAAACCAGGAAGTGTAGAGAGCCAAAAACACATTACTATATGGCAAAAACACGAGAACCATCAACAAAGTGGTGAAACCTTTAATGGTCATGCGGTCACAACCAAAGCCTCCAACTCTTACAACAATTCAACTAAATCTATGTACTATTGTAAGCTATGTATTTGGGACATCATTGAAATTCAAGATACTAGACTTAATCGTGAGACAAATATAGATTATAAACTTAGTTTGCTTGAGATACAAGATAAAGGCCTTAGATGGAGTATAGAGAGAGAACTGACTAGGGGAGACATTCATGATTTCCATGGAGACCAACCACAGTAAATAGCAGTTACCAATATACAGAAAAAGTTTTTTTATTTATTTCTTTTTTTGGTAATTGAAGATAAATAAATAAATATCTGAATTGGTTATGACTTGAAAAGGCCAGTTTCTTCTTCTCTTAGAGAGAGGGTACAGCATGCTCGTCTCCATTAAAAGCCGCTTTGATGTTAATCAGAAGAATGGTTGTCAATTCCCTAGGAGCGTGTCCAATGACGAAGGAGCCCTCACATGAATATCTCTCTAAAGTTTTCATACACATGAAAAGTGTACCAGATGAACATATGAAAGAAATTTCCCAAAGACTTAAGTTGTTAGGTAGAGCACAACACAAAGGACTTCATATCCTACACGCTCCTTCACAATAATACTTCAAAATATAAAACAAACTCATGCACTTGCTTCCTGCTCCCTTCCCTGTACTATCATCTTCAAATTAGGCCATCTTTACATGTAGGTACTCGAAATAATTGGAGAAAAAAATTTAAGCTATATTGAAAAACTAATATAGCAGTAAAATCTTCAACAACGGAGAATAGCAAGGAAGCCAAATTCTTATTCCTAAAAGATAGGGATTAGTGTCACAGAAAATTTATGAGAAAATATTAAGATCTGTGATGCCTAGGTTCAATTATGTGATATGTTTTATTAAGGAATCAAGGGGATGAATTACAAAGCAGTCTTCTAGTATATGAGACCTTTGTTGCTTTTTTCTACAGATATGCTGTTAGTCACTTTGTCTTCCATTGAAGTTGAATTTGTTGTGCAGTTTCTTGCACCTGTCAACTCATGTGCATCCAGGTGGTGGCACAACAATTTTCTGTGACACTAGTTATGAGCTCTCAAAGATTAGTTCAACTTAAAACTAATTCCAATATTAACAATTTAATGTTCTCCTCAAGACAAATAACAATTTATTTAGTTTTCATTTGGGCCAACACATAGTCCTAATAGACCTCAAAGCTTTACAAGGAATCATGCTACAATTGGTCATGTCATTATATCTTCAAATCGTTCGTGAGTATGATGGTGGACTAACTAGACAACTACATGCCTTGTGAGATGATGAAGAAAGCAAAATCAGGCATCTATATATGGACATGAAAAACAGGACTCTTTGAGAACTCATAATTAGTGTCTTTCCTAACAATTCCTAATTAACAGATACTTTCCCAGACAGCCTAGACATATGTAAAATCATGCAAAATCCTTCACATATTTCTGCCCTGCTGTGTCTCATTTGGATTTTTTGTTAGCTTGCTGAGTATCCTTGGTAGGCCCAATGACATTGCTACTATTATCCAACCTTTGAGGCAAGAGCTTGTCCTCAAGGTGAAACTGGAGTCTTTAAGTGTCATGTTAAACTTTAGGAAAGAGAGAAACATAGAGCAAAAACTGTGTGTTTCTAACACAGTACGAGTACTTTATTTATATTGAGAAAAAAGAATCATTACAATGAATAGAGGAGCTTTGATGTACATTCATAACATAGATATGGTAGGAATATAAATAAAAATACTCCTACAATACATATATAATTTAGAGTTGACAAAATCTAATGGTGATATATTCAGACTCTAGTTTTTGTTTTATGAAATGACAATCCACCTCAATATGTTTGGTTTTCTCATTGATGACAGTATAAGATGCACCGTGTAATGTTTCCTAATTGTGACATACAAATTCCATTCAGGAGCTTTTTCAAATTTGAGCTCTTTAAGGAGTTGTTTTAACCATATAAGCTCACAAGTTACTAATGTTATTATTCTATATTCTGTTGTTGAATTTGATCTAGTAACAACATTTTGTGTTTGACTTTTTCATGATATTAAATTACCTTCAACAAGAACACAATACCCAACTTTTCATGATGCGGTTGCAACTTTACATACCTAATGACCAAGAACAATATTGATTCTAACATGATTCCGAACACAATTTTAAAAGACATTTGTTTGGATATGTGACAATTCTAACATGATTCCGAACACAATTTTAAAAGAAAGTAATATAATGATTTTCTAAAAGCTCATCAACTTGCTGTAAAAATTTCTATTATGATTATGAAAATAAGAAATAAATTCTATATATAATCAAGAATATTCTGATTATATATGTTTCCTTTCACTTCTTAGATTTTAGATAGATGAATTAGATTCATTTCTTGTTATATTTGGCTAATCTTGTCTATAGATGATTTTTGAATATGAATCTTGATTGTCAATTGAAATAATTTATAATCAGATTAATTTCTTGTTATATTTGGCTAACATGTTTCCCTGTTTTATATTTCGAAGATTACATGTCTCGAAATTTTGTTGTCCTTGTTTAGAGCCGCCTAATATTTGGCACTCTTGTGCTTAAATGTTAACTTTTGATACTTTCACGAGAGTTGGGTACTGAAAGGAAAACTCACATCTGGAATTTGTTAGGAATTGTGCACAAGAGGAGGTTCCAACCCAAAAAATTAGCCATTAGGTGGAAGAATCTCACAACTAAAGTACCACACTGAGTATTTTATTATACTCAACGTGGTACAAAACCACTTCGTTCAGCTGGCCCTCGAATATCCAAACAACAGGTAGGAGATGCGAAAACAACGTATGAACGATGAAGCAGTAAAGAGCAAACAATTTTGAAAGGCGAGGCAGTAATAGCAACAGACAAAAACAAAGAACACGCAACGATCAGCAGAAAAAAAAAAAAAAAAAAAAAAACCCGAGATTCTGAACAATATAATAAAGGGCAAAATCGACAAAACAAAAAAAGAGCGCGTTTAAAGAAAAAAAACAGGAAACACCCCCAAA
>Ga0099824_1006129_pt1 | contig 16657 bp, 5 predicted proteins | sample SiratrowhiteBW_FD_76837 | JGI IMG/M metagenome (GOLD analysis project Ga0099824, IMG submission 76837) | Root nodule microbial communities of legume samples collected from California, USA - Siratro white BW | ecosystem: Host-associated > Plants > Roots > Nodule | place: USA: California...
TGAAAATGAAATATTTTTTTGTTTTTTTGATTGATTTTTATAAAGAAGGTAAAATATAAGAATGAGATAAAATCAAATCTACAAAAATGAAGATTATACATATTTTGCCTTTTATTATTTTTATTTTTTTTAAAATGAGAAAGAGATAAAAATTAAACCATATTTTTATTCGATAATGAAAATAAAAGAAAAATAAAATAAATATTTTCTTTTTGAAAAATGAAAAAAAATAAGAACAAAACCTAAAATGTTAACTAAAGATATTTTTATTATTATCAATATTTTAAAAAATTATTAAGTATATCCGAACAAAATTAAGTGTTATTGTTGATTTCTTTCCTTCACGACACCCTTTTCCCACATTACTTCCTGCTTTTGCGTTTTCCTTCTGATACCTCGCTACATTCACATACAATTTCATATTTTAAATTCAGATAGAATCCAATTCTTTTTCTAACCTTGCCACATTCCTCACATCATACAACCTAAGAAACCCGAATCTATTCTCCCACCTGTTCAGATTTCTAGATATGAATATACCCCCATCGTTGAAATATCTTTCACAGTTCCCTCTCTCCAAAACTTGCTGGAAAGTGGGAGAAGAAGAAGATCGTGACGTTTCACAGTTTAGGTTGTGTCGCTAAAGAAAAGATCTTGACATGTTAGTAACGATAATAATTTTAGGGTTTAGGTCTAAACTTCACTAAGATGTTATTCTAAAATAAGGTTTCTTATTTGCAAAGTGTCTCTTCAACTTATTTTGGAGTTAAAAATAGGCTAAATTAAGTTTGTGCAATCTAGTATTTTTGGTGTAGAGAGGTTAGTGAAGCAAGTAAAAGACATATCAGAGAAACCTTATACACTATTCCCCCATTTGATGTCATTACATAAGCATGCTTCTATCCAGTAGCTCTATAGCTTCACAGCCAAAAAGCTAATGCCAAGCATTCTCTATCTCATTAAATTTTTACTTTTCCAAATATATATTACAAACAAGAGACTAAGCTGAAAAGGTAAGCTTTCTTTTTTTGGTGGACCCATATAGAAGCAAATTCTAGAAAGTGAAAAAACAGATTGTGAATAATTTGGCAGTGATTATTACCTGTAACTTTTGTGCACTTTTGTAGGATCCTTTTATTTAATATGACTTTATCAATGAATTCATAAATATTTTTAATTACAACTATCAGATTATGCTTTAAACATTTGTGTAAAAATACCCCACATACATATATATATATATATATATATATATATATATATATATATATTATTGCTATGTTATTAGGGATTAGGTTTTGGTGAGTAGTGAATATGGTCAGTAGTGAATAGGGGTGTTTTAGTGACCAATATATATTATGTTTTGAAATTTAACTACCTTAAAGAATTATCTTCTTTCCTTTACTTGACGAACTTTAGTTACTATTATATTACTATTATATTACTATCTTTATTTTTCTCACCGAGAGACTCTTAATTTGTTTTATTTTATTTTAATTAAATTTGAAATGAAATTTAATCAAGAAGGAGAAGTGAGGGTGGCAAAATAAAAGATTCTTCATTTGAAATGGGTGCATAATAGCAAAGACTCTTTATTTGAAATATTATTGGAAAATGAGGAAAGAAGTAAATATGCACTGCAACAACAAAATAGACTCTTTATTTTTTTAATTACATTAATTTTAATTGGGTGAATTTGATAGTGGTATTTCGAATAAAATTAGGTTTGGACATAAACTCAAGAAAGTAACCAGTTTGGTACAGTTAAAATTATCTAAATAAAATATATATATATATATATAATGTAAACCGAATGACATCGCTTATATAATCTTTCAAATCGTAACGTTAACAGGATAACACCTCATCCGGTTAACGTTTTAAAAAATTATATAAACCGAATGACCCTTCATTTGATTTTTTAAAATGTAAACCGGATAACTCTTTATCCAATTTATATAATTTTTCACAATTTATCTGATTTTTCAAAACCTAAACCGGATGACTATCTATCCAATTTATATAATTTTTCAAAATGAAGAGGGTGGAGGATAGGGTTGAGTTTTGTAATATTAAATTAAGGATATAATAGACTTTTTCAAGTCTAGGACGATATCATGGAAGTGCAGGAAGAATTCATCCTTTTCCTCTATACCCTTAAGGCTATATTAAATGTTAAACAATTATATAGATCCAAGACTTGATTTGAACAGGACTTATATCTTGTGGCCGTCTACCATGGGTTGAAAAGAAATATAATAATTCTTCAACATATTAAAAGGGGGAAGGTACACTCTGATACGACCAAAGTAAAGATATCTAACTATTAGTTCTTTTGTTGTGATTAATAGGGGTGTAAGTAGGTTGCATCCAACTCGTGAAGTGCCCCCAATTACACTTTTGTGACAATGTCAAAAGGAGAAGACTTTTAGTGGATGTTGGACCGATGATAAAAAGCAGGATATCAGTTTAAACCTATATACGAGATCAAACAATAACGTAGCCTAAGGATTACCAAGAGATCAAGTTAACCCATTTTACCATAAATTTAATTATGTATAAATAATGAAATAAGAGAAACCTAATATTGAGATGTTGTAAGTACAGATAGGTATGAGGTATGGGTCAAGAAAGAAAAAAAAAAAAGTAAGAAAGTGTGGGAATCTTTGCTCCGACAACCTTGGAGAGAATTCCTCTAGATATAACCTGTGTATACACACACGAGACAGTAACACTACGTCACGATTGGATGTGTTGCTATCATTCAAATTCCAATACCTTGATTCTAGAATTGGTTTCCAGAGACCCCTAATTTATATGTCTAATCTCCACTTCTACTTATCTAATAGAGTATTATTGAACAGATATAAACTAAACAGTTTGAATCAGGTGTAGGCTAAACAAAGTGAAAATAAATAATTCTAATGTTAGGAAATAGTTCACAATTCACTAAACAGTTCATAAAAAATAACAACAGAAACTTGTAATTATATAAGAAAGAAAGAGTAAATGAAAAAGCATATAACGTGCTTCGATTGAAATCCTAACTAATTTTAATCTACATCTAGAAGAAGTGAGTTACAATATTAAATTTTACTGTTAACTCTAAGCTTAAAATTAATTTAATTGTTTACTACAAGGTTCTATTTATACGTATAAAACTATTAACTAACTTCCATAAAACGTCATAAAATGGTTGGAAAAGTTACGTACATATAACGTCACATGAGAACTAAAATCGTCAACCAAACACAGAGGTTATAACTGCTGCACCAGAAAGTCTGAATATGCTTTGAAGAGAGATGCTCCATATAGATATTTCCAGAGAGAGGTTGAAGATATACTTTCATGCTGATTATGATCTTAACATGAAATGGTAGCATGCTAGGTGTGGTGAGACGACAAAGCAAAGAACACAGCTAGTCTTAAAATATAGGCTGAAAATGAAAACGTTACTATACACTAATTAAAATGATTGAGTAGTCATAGGCTATTGTGATTTTTGAGTTATATTGTCCTTCTATTTATGCAACAATGTCACTTTAAGTGCCATAGAAGAGGATCTGAAAATTATGTAGTGGCAGGGGAGCATTCACCATATACCATAACAGGGCAGTGGCGGTAGGTGAGGAATATCGTATGAATATCTTGTTGCAATTGGTGTTAATTAACAAAAGGAAAACTATGCGTTGACAACCATGCCTAATGCCTATTTTGACTTTTGACATATTTTTAAATAATTTGAATTTTGACTTTGTAATGTATCATTTTAGTAAATCATTTATCCGACAAACAATGACATTTGTTTAGTGATCCGAAAATTTAATAAGTGGTCAGGTTCAGTTCATCACATAATAATACATTGTTAAACACAGTCTCGAAGTATTCTCTAGACAAAATTCGCTGACGCGATAGGAGAGTATGTGAGCGAAACTGTGCCAAGTTTCATTTAAAGGACTCTGGAGTAAATTAGCTTAGACGGAAGTCATATTTGTTGAAGCGAAGATGATAGATTTGACTTTAAGGAATAAATTTAAATTTGGCTTGTGAAATGGGATAAGGAAAATATCATTGTCATTGTATCATTTTCCGTAGTTTTAAGCACATGGTGTGTTTGGTGTTTGTATACTGAATTATTAGCCAGGTGTTTGTTTATTAGATTTTTTACCTAGTTTTTTTAGGAGAACTCTTTGTTTCTAGTATAAGTGAGACAAGATTATGGTCTAAAAGTGACTAATCAACTGTAAATTTCCATGTATATATCATATAAAAAGTTAAAGTAACTCAAGTGTTCTTTTATAAATATAGTTCATTCTTTTTCTGAAAAAAGAAACACATCAATATATCCATTGGCTAAATGCAAACCCTTTCAAATCCACATTGTTTCACACTTTACTAGCTTGGGCAACCAACCACCTACCATAATTTTTGTTAGAACAAGTACATGAGTGGTTAAACAAAGACACAAGAGTAGATTAACAGCATACTTAACAACATTGTATCAAGGATTATGGATTAAGGTAGTCCCAAGTTAAGGGCCTAAACACATGAGCAGCTTCAGTCTCTATGGTGTCCAACTGCTTCTTTGAAAGGTGCATGTACACAATCCAATCACCATTCCCCAAAGGACTTGGCATAGGCATGACATAACCAGCTTCACCACCCCAAGGAAAATGGTATGATGCAAACACAACCTTCCCCCACCCAAAGTCCACCTTCTCCTCCGGGAACCTCTGGCCGGAGGACACCACAAAGGCCGGTCCTTCGTCGGCACGATTACAATAAATTTTCGCCACTCCGGGAACCGGCCTGTGGGCCTCCACCCAATCAATCAGTCCTAAAAAGTGCTCCTCCGTGGCCGCCGCCGCCAAAAACTCGTGTACAGCCTCCACCACAAACTCTAGCGGCTCCTCCACCAACTCCTCCACCAGTTTCCCTCTAAAGGGTATGGAAAGCACGTTCCCGAAGTAACATTCCATCATGGCCTCACTCTCTCTGTCACCATTGCCTAGTCTCTTCCTTCCATCAACCACAATGCCCATTTTGGCAGTGACCCTTTTGCTATCTGTGTCTCTTGAAGCTGCACGCGCAACCATCTTCCATAAGAACGCGGAGAAACACTCGAGCTTTGAGCGCGTGGCGGCGAGGGACTGCATGTTGTGGAGCTGCTCTGCCGTGACGTAGTATATGCGGCTGAGGAGGGCGGTGGCGGCGGTAGTGGGAGGGGGAGGGAGGTTGGAGATGGAGGTGTAGAGGTTTTGTAGAGAAGGGTGGATGGAACCTGGACGGCGGGGGCTGAGGAGGGAGCGACGGAAACATGGATGGCAGGAAGTGGCGGCGAGCATGGTGGTAGGGTTTGAGGTTGTCGGGTGGGCCATGGCAGCCCATGAAACAAGAAACATGTTTGCTGAATAAGCATCTGCTATTCGATGATCAAATGTGCATGCTACTATTATTCCTCCACACCTCAGTGCAGTTGCCTGAAACCAAAATTATATGTAATATATCTTTCATTAAAAAAGTTACGATTGTATTAATTTGAATGAACTCAATCATAATTTTATTAATTTTATTAAGTTATCAAAATTCAAAGTAAATAATCACGTTTGAAGAAAAAAAAAAACATTGCTACCCTACATCTTTAGGATGATCTTTTGGGGTAACTTTGCTAGGTTTGGTTTCTGGTTGGGGATGGATTTGACTTTACAGCCACAGAAAAATCTTCAATACCTAATAAATGTTATTCTCACATCTGAATAAAGTGGGGGAGTAAAAGACGAAAAGAAAAGAAAACTTGTGACAGTGACGTATTAAAAATTATACGACACATCAAAATCTGAACTATTATTAGTGTATTATATAAGTACTTACTTCATTTTCCGTTATCTGCGGGGATTAATGCGAGAACAACAACCACTAAGATACTATCTACTTCATTTGAGTGTATTAGGAGCTTATACAACACTAATTGTGTTTCGAACCAACATTCTAGTATTAATTGTGGTTCAAACCTGCTCCAACACTCATAATAACACGTTTGTTCTAACTCCTAACCTACTAAATATAGGATTTGATACATTAATATGATATATATATATATATATATATATATATATATATATATATATATATATATATATTATGTGTGTGTTATAATACGTTAGCTTGAATGAATATTACTAAATAAAATTAATCAACCGTTTTTTATTAGTCCTAGTAAATGAATTTATTTGTTTCTTTTTAGTATTTTTGGAACGGTTATTTTACGAATGTTGTTGATAAATTTGAGTTGATTTTTCAGTGTTCTAATTATAAGCTATAGTAAGTCAATGCAAATTATTTTTATTTTTTTAACAACAAAAAATAAATAAAATAAAAGAAACACTTAAAAAGGATGTTTCAATTTTATACACCACATCCTGTCTTGAAACATCCTTATACACCACATCTTGTCTAAAAATAAATCCCACTGTTACCAAAACATTAATCTATAAAAAAAAAAAAACACTCTATTAAAGAGATAAAAAACTAATATCCTAGGGACACCTAAAAAAGTCAATGCATGTTATGATTTCCCTAAGGTATATTGAAGAGAGACTTGACTTTGCCTTAGACACAAATATCGAATATTCATGAATAATATTGGTTTCATCCTTGAATAAAATTACAGCTCTGTCTGGAATGGGTTAAAAAAAATACATTATGAAAAGAAATGACATGAAAATATAATAAGTAATGTGATAAAAAAAGAAAGGAAAAAAATGGATAAGAAATTCTATATAAAAATGGAAATAATTCAAAATTGTTAAATAATTCCGTTTCATCGTGCGTAATAATAAAACCTATATCATAATGTATTTCGATTATATTTAATTTGCATGTCTATTAAATTTAAGCTATGATCCACATACATCACATTATATATGTACACACAATATTACAAACATTCATTAAAACTCTTCATTTATATTTGTCTTGAAAAGAAATGGGTGAACACCAATCCTAGTAGAAACCTAATTAAATATAAGCATGATAAGTAATATAATATGATAAAAAAAAAAATAATGAATATTAATAAGGTATTCAAAATAATCAGATTTTCATATAACATTAACACTATTTATCACTTATATAATGTTTCTTCTATTTCTACACAATTATATACAAAACATTAGTACCTGGACAGCAAGCACACCATTTTTCCTCTTTGGAACAAACTTGCCTTCAATAGATTGATCTGGGTTGTAAAAGTTGAGGTTCTTTAGTTCAACATCTGCTTCAGCCTCAATAAAATCAACCCCACGATTGTTACAAAGAACTTCAGGTTCACCCATGTTGTTGAGCACCACTTCACCTGCAAACACATAATAAGATATTAGGGTTTGTGCCAAAGCCTTTTTCAAAGACACCACCATGGATCCAAAGGTCATTCTGTTGGTGCCACAATCTTCCATGGTTGTGGATGTGGGAATAGGGTTCTTGTAGCAAAGGAAAACTCCTACATCCAGTGGAGGTAGAAGCAGGTCAAGGTTGGAGAGTGGAAGCCAATGTTCCTGCATTGGTAACACTGCTGCCACCACCTCTTCATTGGTCACATCCACTGAAAACTCTCCATTTTCAGCACACATTTTTTTTGGAGAATAATGTATAATTTAGGGTGAGATGTCATTTGTGGTATAGTTCTCATGTCTTGTTTATTTATAAGGCTAGTTGGATGGACCTACGTGTGTCTTTCACTGGAGTCAATGTTGGTTCATCTAGTCCATTTTTTTATTTTAATGAAAAAATAACAATATATTATGTACTGGTGGTGAACAAATCCTCCAAAACTCTTTTATATTGGGTTTAATGCTTTGTGGAGAACTTTAGTTCAATCATTGTACCAAAGATTCCCATATATTTTATTTAGAGTCTTGTATATGAAGAATTTTCAAATCATGGAGATAGATCTGAAATATGAGCAAGAGAAGGATCGAAAGTACATAAGTTTTAACCGAAAAAATCAATATAATACAAGATAGGTACGATACAATATTTAATTAAACGAATATATGAAATTAAAAAAATTAAGATAAGACGTGACTAAATTATGATATGCAAAAATCTAATTTAAATATATATTAAAAATTATATCACTGTAGATAATTTATACATTAATTAAGAAGTAAATTTGAGACTGTAAATTTATTATAACTTTTACATACATTAAATTAGAGTATTATGAAGTTAGAAAAGGAAAATAAAGTCTTTCTTATTTTATTATTTCTTAACACGTTATAAATTATGGTAGAAATGTGAGATGCAACCTTGTTGTTAATTTTAATGATATAATTCATGTTAGACATTTATAAAAAAAAATTATACAACAAAATTACGAGTTATAAATTTTAGATCCAAGATTTTTATTTTATTTTTTACAAATTTCAACTACTATTTAAAAAAATGAAATCTTCACGTGTCCCTAAATAATTTTATTGAAATATTCCAACTCATATTAATTATGTTGTATTTACGAAAATATTTAGATAATCTTTAAACCCTCTTCAGAATCAACCCGTTCAAATAAAGATATATATATTTTTTTCCGTAACTTAGTTCGTCACCCTTCACAATCTTCACTTAAATATCCACACCTACTATTGTCTTCCTTGTCGTGGGAAAGACAATAATAATCAGTAGTATTATTAAATTGAATACTTATCCGAATATAGAAGTTATAATTTATAGTAAAGTTCTTTTGTTTTTAAAAATACAGTAACATAAAAGTCATAATCCGATTATGATTTTCTTTTTTTATTTTTTTATCATAAAATAATTAATGTAACTTATAACAAAGTTACAAGAAGAGTTCACCTGAGATTGAAATCTCCATTTTTTTTCACAAGCACTTTATTAAAGGAATATAAGTCTATAACTCCTAGCCCTTTATACTCCTTTCAAAGGCATATTTATTCCAACCAACCCAATGCATTTTTTTAATCCTCATTACCATGTAAGAACTTACTTTATGGTCTCCTTCATCAGTCTATTCAAAATCTCTCTTACCATTGTAAAAGGTAGGGGAATAGAGGATTGAAATTATTTTAGAATCTCATCACCCCTTTATCCATGAAATACCCTTTATTACAAAAATCTATTTTGCCCATCATACAAAATAGAAAATTCCAGTTACATGTATTATATGTCTTTTTATAATCTACTTTTAAAATTAAGCCCTATCTCTTCTACTCTTAAACTCATCTAGCACTTGATTATCCTCAAAAACAATTTGTAACAAATACCTCTGCTCTAGAAAGCCACTCTAAACTTGATCAATGACCTTTAGTAGAACTCTCTTCATCCTCCCAACAAAAACCTTGGTTATAATCTTATAGTGATATTGGTTTGAACCTGATTTGTATGAATTTTCATATTTAGACACAAAAGTGATAAAGATGAGAAGTCTCCATTTTAATGAAACTCTTATATAAACTTTATTGAGTCATATTTTATGAGATACCAAAATTCTTTTATAAATTTAAAATTGAATCCACCTGATTTCAAACTTTATTATCACCACACTCGAATATAGCCTCCCTAATTTCTGTTATCTTAAATGTAAAAATTAAAAGTATTTATCTTTTTAATTTATGTTATTGAATTTTTTCAAATCCAATTTTGGTCTAGGGCAATAAAGGTTCCTCTTCATCCTTTTCTTTGATATAACTCAAGAATTCATCTTTAATATTATCTTGCTCAAGACCCACTTACCATTGAATTTCATTCCTCTCAAAGCTTTTCCTCATTTACTCATTAATGGCAACATGGAAGAGCTTGGTGTTGCAATCCCTTTTCCTTAACCATTTAAATCTTGACTTTTGTTAAAGAAAAGGTTGATAATGATTTACCATCTACCAAAATTCATCTTGTAAACTCCTCTTATCTTATATTTCATCCTGTCTCACTTCTTGTTTTTCTAAATCTAACACATTCATTTGCTTGAAAATACTCTTATTTTTCCTAAATATGTTGCTTAAGTGATTACTACTACACTTTTCTCAATTGTATCTTTAACCACTTCAAATTTTCTTTAGTAATAATCCCCATTATAACTTGTACTCTTATACTATCTCAAACTTCCTTAACTATATATTTAAACATTTTATTCATACACCAATAATCCAAGACTTTAACAGGCCTTAGGCCTCAATCTAACTCCATTATAAATAGTCACTCATTAGTTATCATCCCTCTATCTATTTTATTTCTTACTTTTTCATTTGATCTATACTAAGTGACTTCCAATCAAACGTATAGTTCCTCCATCTTCATATCTCAAATAAACTTATTGAATTTTCTTTTCTTTCATCTATCATACTCCACTTTCTCTTCTCACTATGTAATCGAAGGCATCTAATATATCTTAAGTATTATTGTTACAATTTTTTTTTCTTACCTTTTAACTACATTAACATATATTTATGATATCACTTAAAATTCAAAATGTAATCAAAATAAAGAGAAAGATAACATTTAAGAATAAAATATAGTGAAAATTTAAACAATAGCTTAAATGAGCATGAAATCAAAACAATATCATTTTAAAATATTTAGGATAAGTTCATGTCATTTTATTAGAACATGTCTAACACTTTATTATATATTTGATAAATTGATAAAAATATATAAAATTGAAAAATATGATTTTAAGATATATATGAGAAAAAATTGGACAAATAATTTTTAAAAATAATGACAATTAATTGATAAAATACAAGTTAATATAAAATCAAAAAGTGTTTCAAAGTATATATTAACTTAGAGACTTGTAAATTTCCTTAGGTTTATTTAAATATGAATATAATGATAGAAAGTTATAAGTTATATTAATACTCATTTACGTTTTTTTTCTAGGATAATCGATTTCACTTACTCCAAAATCTCACAACAGTTCCCCTTCATTAAGCATGACAACCTTGGAAACGTCACTCACATGTACCTAAGACCCTAGAAAGTGGATCCTCCTTCATGTTGCGTAACATTTTTCTTATCTTAGTTTATCTTCTTAAATATTAGAAAAAGTTACTTCTCTTTCTTCCTAGGGTTATGGCCACCTAATTGTTGATTGCTTTACTCTAAACGACTCACAACCATTGCTCTACCCCAAACTACTCACTTACCTCCATCTTCTTGACGTGATTGATTGATGAATTTAACTTATTCAAATGTTGTACTAGATAAAGTTGGTTGTTCACTAATTCAGGTCCATTGATAAATAATAATATCAATCATAGCCGTACTATTTTAGTTACGACAATAGTTTGAAACAACAAGGTAAAACGTGTATTGTTTATATATATACAGTAAAATATAGTAGATATTTCTCAATTAAGATAGTACAAAGTAATAATATGTTCTTAATATAGTAAGAATAACTAGTACATGCATCGATAATATATATTGGTGTTATAATATGATCTATTACAAACTCGATTGGATGAAATTTCTATCATGTAGGCTTTATAATTTTAAGCTTCCTATCAATTCATTTCTCAATAATAAGATATTTTTGGTACGGAAACAATACAATTTGAAGAACCAGATTTCGTTGGATAAATGTCAAGTCGACATGAAAAGAAGTTGAAGAAAAATGAGGCCATGCAGATTTCCTTTAAAGATATTCTTAGCAAGTAATGACTTCTTTTAATTAGTTTATTTAATATCTAATTAATTAGTTATTTTTTTAATATTTATATGGATACGATCGTGTTTAGTAATACCAATAAGTTAGTTATTTATTTATTTAACTAATTTATAAATTAGTTTGACTAACACAATAATTTTATATATTTATATACACTCATATATAATAAAGCTTAATTTGAAAAGTATTGAAGTATTCAATGTCTATAATAAATTATTGAATGAATTTTTTTTTGAAAAAAAATCTATAACTTTAAGGTCCACTTAGCCAATTATGATCCGTTAAAATAATTCATATAATTTTAACGAGGAAATTACGATTTAGTGAGTGGATTATGATTCGTTGATCAATTTCAAGATTCAAGCGTAATATTATCTTTCTAAATAGAATTAGTTGAGTCGATTTAATCAAAATTTGTTATTTTTCATAATTTTCAAAATCTAATTCCAAAATTCAAGCAAGTTTTTCTTTTAACAAAAACATATTTTAAATAAGTTCAAATATTTACATTTAACCTTTGCAACGTTATTTTCACATTGACGTCAGTCACATCAATTTTTAGTATAGAAAACCGAAAGTTTAATTCAAAACAAATTGAAGTGTAGAATGAATTCCAAATACTTGTTTTCTCATTTTATATATTTCTAGTTTTGTCAACTAAATTTATATATTGAAATTCAAACATTTCATGCATCAACTGCTTAAGAAATTATTTATACATGTAAACTCTAAATTTTAAATCCTAAAACTCACATATAGTTTAATGAATAAAAAAATAAATCTTCACAAGAACAATCTCAACCATATAACAAACATAAGCAAGTTCAAAAACGATTATTTACAACTATTAAAATATATATTAATTCTAAAATTATATTCGTAATAAAAATTTGAACTAAGTCAGAATCCACAACATCTTAACATCTTATACATGTATTAATCACTTCCTAATCGAGTTATAATACCAAAATACTTGCAAAAATAGCTTCACCTATTATAAAATTTAGCTACTCTAATAACTCAAACAATCCTCGTTTTGAAGAAAAAGTTTAAACATGATCTTAGACTAATAGAGATTCATCTTTATCTATTAAAATACACTTTAATAATCTTTATTTATCTAATAATTAAACAAGTTCATATATCTTTGGATGAAAAACACCTACATGCCAACAATCCAAGAAAAAGAAAAGCTTACTTTTAGCAAAAAATTGATTGATAAGTTTTATTCTCATGTCTACTAGTTTCACCACGACCGGTTCCAATTAAAAAAAAAAAAAAACAATTGACTCATAAATCTATAGAGAATATAGAGAAAAATTATTTTAGAAAAATGGTAGTTTTTTTTTTTCTAAAATGAAGTTTTGAATAATTAACTTTTTTCATTTATATGTCTTTTAACTAACACAATGAAATATTTAGAGTACATCTCATTTTAATCACTTAGAAAAAATAACTTTCTTCTTATAACTTTAGCTAGGTTATAAAACTAGCTTGTAGCTTATTTAATTTTCTTTAATTACTAACTCTTATATATATTTTTTATTATCTTTTTCTTTTAACAAAACTCATTTAAGAATCAATGTAAACTTCGACCTCTCAATTACGCTCACACATCAAAGTCATTAAAATGAAACATATTAATATTTCTTTATCACCCTTAATTTCATTTTACTTGTTATTATTTTCAATCGTATAAACAAAAATAATTATTACACTACTTTAGTATTATTGGGTTAATTTTTACTTTTTATTACATGATGCTACGTACACAAAAGAAATTCAACGAAATACTAGTTTAAATCAAGAAATAAAGAAAAATTAAATTTTTGAAAAAATAAATACAAACTAAATTTGATCCATACTCATTAGATAAACTTATTTAAATAAAATGACATGTCCAAATAAAAATAAATAGAAGTAAAAAAGAGTTTAATAAATTTTATTTAAGAATTTTTTTTTTAACAACCAACAATAATAAAATAGAAATGAACACTTTAAGTATGTTTTAATTCTTATACAAACCGACTAAAACTTAAGAATATAAAATAATTAACTCGGTAAGTGAATTATACAACATCAAAACTAAAAGGATTCAGACCAGCTAATAAAGTCCTATGCTACAAAGCATACTTCTCCAACACTAACAAACTAAGAGTTAACATATTTTTATACAGATTCCTAGATTTCCTCTTATTTTTATGTTCCTAGGCTTTTCTTCCTAACTATATAAATTTGCAAAACAAACAAAATCATATTTCTCTATGTCTATTGGCCTAACTTTCACTCTCTCCCCCACTCCTCCGACAAAGCTCCCGAAGTTCTAACTAACTACATTAGTGATTTCAAATACTTCATTAGAAAAAAGGTCAATCTGAATAAGAGAATGTTGTTCTCGATATCTTATGCTTAAATAATGATTAACTCTTTAATCGTGTTAGACAAAAGACTTCTACAACGCCTCCCCTAAATATCACTTTATTTTTATAGTTTCAACTCTTCGTCACGATAGTCACCCACATCAAAAAGTTGTTGTAGAGGTGAATTTAAAAAATTTATGAAAATCATGACACTCAATATAACTTTTTACCCCAGAATTACAGGACAAAACTAAGAGCAGAAAAGAAAAATGGATAAAAAAAACAATACTATACAAACCATACTTCTCTTTTAAGTGTTATTCAGGAAAATACACCTGAATAGTTTTTTTTATTCATCCGAAGGAATTGAACTAGGTATTAAAAGTTTATAATAAGTGATATGCATAACCCAATCAATTAATTAGACTTCTACCATACAAAACTCCAAAAACCCTACTTCTTTAGGTAATCTCTCATCAAAGCATCAGTTAGCTACATCTCCCTCTCTAACCCAGCAAACATCACTTTCACATTACATCATGCTTTTAATTTTAATTTAATCTGCAATTCTCAACTGCAATTCCTACCTCAAATTTTCTTCGTTAAAATTTATAAATTGATTATAAATAATTTGGCCAAACATAGGTGACACTAAAAATCCTAATTACAAAGTATTTAGTAATCACACTTTATATCAATTGCCAGTAACAATCGAAATTATATATATTATTATTTGGTCTTAGAGAGTTTGATCACCTTCAAATATAAGAGACCAATTTAGCAATCTAAAACTTTTGAATATTTTGGTCGTTAATTCCATCATTGAAATAATGACACACTATTTCAATTGCTAATGGGTTTAAAATTGTTATTTAACATAAAATGTTTTTTAGTGGCTAATTTGGTAGTAAAATTTGAAACTTGTGATTGAATTTTTTTTTGTCACTAAATATTTGATATTTGATACCGGTTCATTGATGGAAATTAATTTAGTTAATATCTAATACTGAAATCCCATTATAGAAAAAATAAATATTCGAAAAAAGATGAATAATTTTTATTTGAACTAATTAAGAGGAATAAAAACCTTAACACTAGAACAATAACAAATCAAGAATTTGACAAAAGAAAAATACTTTGAATGACAATAAGAATCTAACAATATATTTAAGGTAACTATTAAAAAAATTCCAGACAAAAAAGGTAAACAATTAAAAAAAATAAGTTAAGATCCTTTTCTAAGACACAAACTACATTTCACAACTAGGGGATAAGAAAATTAAGAACTCGAATAAAAATGATATACAAGAGACTCAAACGAAGCTGCGAATAGAAAAATGACTGGAAGTAAAAAATAAATAAATAAATAAATAAAATTAGACAAACCAGGTACCAAGAATTTTCAAGTAGCTGTACTGATGCACCAAAAATTGCTGGCTATGAGCCTTACATGTAGCGCAACATAAATTCAATTGGTGTTCAAATACGTGGCTCTCCAAATTTCTCAAATGCTCCATGCAAATCACGCACAGCTATTGATTCAATTGGCTTAAAAAACATGGATCCCATTTAAATGCAGATTTGCAAGTTTCTCTTTCAATGTTTTCAATTTGATTTGGACGCGCACTGGAGCAGCTGCCACATTTTAATCAAATAAAGGGGACTTCACATGCAGGGGGTCCCACATGCAAATTCTGCATTTGCAACCAAGAACACTCCAATAATGGGAATTTACATTTCAGCCCGTCAATACATTTTGAAACCGGGGACCCCAGTGTCTCATGTTGTCTCACGCACATTACTTCACTTGTTAGTTAATGTAAGTTTTCTAACGCTTTATGCACAATGCCAAAACCACAAACCGTAAAAGCTGAATTTCGGAAAGTGGGAAACAGAATAGATGTGATCCTCAATTCATGTGAAACAGAATGGAACCGTTGATTTCAACGTGAATTCGGTAACTCAATCATCACTGTGAAGTGATTCTGCGGCGAATTGCGAAACGAATTGCTTCGATCAAATGAATCAATTCTCGTGTAATTTTAATTGCCAAATTTCAAAGGATCAAGAAATTCGTTACATAATCGCGCCGAACATAATCACGGTGAATGCGCAATATAAAAATGAGGTGAAAACATGAAAAATACGCGAATTGCTAACTACAGCACTATGATATTTCAGAAATGCTATGGAAAAGTAAGAATTGCTTCGTACAATTTTCACCTAACTATTGACATTACACAAATCGTACAAGGGATAGTAGATAAAGAAAGTCCAATTTTGATGTCAATGTGATGACCAATGAAAATTTTATCACTTTGAATTGGAAATTCAAATTCAAAGACAAAGACTCAAAGTTCTATTTAGAAAGAAACCTCACTTTCGAAAAATAATTCAAATAATTATGAGTAAAAGAGTCTAAAAAAAACTTATATATTATGGACCTTGTTCTTAATAAAATTCATCTATCAAGTTTCTAGAAATTAGAATTTAGAAAATTTTTAATTACAAGAAAAGTAAAAATATATACAAAATTCAATAAAGATCCAATACAAAGAAATAGAAAAAAAAAAAAAAAAAATCAAAAAAAAAAAAAAAAAAAAATAAAAAAAAA
>Ga0099824_1006130_pt1 | contig 16656 bp, 7 predicted proteins | sample SiratrowhiteBW_FD_76837 | JGI IMG/M metagenome (GOLD analysis project Ga0099824, IMG submission 76837) | Root nodule microbial communities of legume samples collected from California, USA - Siratro white BW | ecosystem: Host-associated > Plants > Roots > Nodule | place: USA: California...
TATATATATATATATATATATATATATATATATGTTACAGTTGATAGACTATGATTTTTAAAATTAAAGGAGTAAAAAGAATATTTGTGTTGGAAAAGGTAGTATGAAAATAATTATTGTGAGATAACATTTCGATAATTTAAAGTGTTCTAAGTTATAATAAGAATCCAAATTCAAACAATGTGCCATGTTGGGTAATTTGTGAACAATGTTATTTAACTATTTTAATTTTTCAGCACATAAGAATCAATCAAAATAAGAATTAGGATTTATAAACTAAAACTAATGGGAATGTTCTGTTAGACATTCATAATGTATAATAAATTATAATAATGTTTGAATTCTTAATAACTATTTTATAAATGCTGTAAAATTAATTTCATCTCAGATAAAAAAAACGGTTAGAGTTATTGTAATTATATATTCAATTTTAATTGAAATGTAAAACTGACCCATTATATTGGCAAAGATAGATTAATTTTTTTTTTCTTAAGGAATACAGAGTAAAGTTATTGAGTAATGGCACTACTATTCCTATTCACATTTTATTTGTAGTTTTTATAAACTTTTCAGATTTGATTTGATTCTAAAATATGATTTTATACTAATTATTTTATCATTTAATTCTAGTATTTGAGTAATAATAAATATTTTATTTTAAAAACTCAAGATTATACATAGTAATTTGTCAGTTTCAGAGAAAAATATTTTTATGAATTTATTAAAAAATTTTATAAGAAGAAGTGAAAGATTCACACTCTATTGGTAGTTCTTACAATGATTTTCAATCTAGAAGGGTCAATTTATATTTAGTTGTTTAATTCTGTTCTTAGACTACCTCTCTTCTTGAAACTATTTTTCATTATAAATGAGAATAATTTATCTATTTTTTTAAACTACTTCTCTCTCCTATCTGCATCTTTGTGTGTATACCATCTAACAAGAAAGGAATTAAATGATAATTAGAGTCAATGACAAGAATTGAAGTTGTAAGTTGTAATATGTACATGTTATAATTATACCTTTCAAACTCAAATCATTAATAATATATCAAAAAGCTAATAGAAGCTATACTTGCAGAAAATATTTATATAAAAAAATATTTACAAAAGATAAAATAAATATTTTATTTTAAAGACTCAATTTTATGAATATTAATATTAATTTCATAGGTCATAATTTTTTAAGAATTTATGATAAAAAATTCTATAAAGAGAAAGAAATTGTCACGCCTTTTTATAAATTTATAATAGAACTTGTAAATGAAGAAAATAGAAAAGAAGAAAATGGTTGCTTGTGTAAGGTAACCTATCTTCAGCTAAGGGACGTTAATGAATTACATCTATTCATTTGGTTTAGTTAGAATATGTTGAGTCTTTTATGAATGAGAATTAAATTCCTTTGAGATGGAAATTTGTTATTTGTTAGTGATTCAATATGTTTGTGTGATTTGAAGTGGGAGTTTGGATTATTCAATTTTATCTTCAGTCAGTCCATAAGTAGATTCGTACATCTCAAGTTATTTGTGATAATTTGGTACATATCATGTTAAAATAATTTAGATTAAATATTGCTTAAAATGTTTAAATGGTATGACTATGAAAGTATGTGTATATTAAGAAATAATTATATACATATTGATGGAATTGTTGAAGAATTGTATTATTAGTATTGAGTTTGAAAAAAAAAATCATAATTGTTGAGTGCTATAAATATATAATTTAATTTAATTAGTTACTTTATAATTACAAATATTATAAAATTTAATAAATTATAATTAAAATATTGTAAAATATAATAAAAGAGTGGACAGTGTGTTTCCACTATTTCATAATTAACTATTACCGTTAAAAATATGGCACGTTCAAACCAACATTTTTTTAAAAATAAATTTAATGAGGACTTTCTTTACGTGACTTGAAATAGAAAATAATAAAATCACTTCTATCCGTAACTAATAGCTAATTTTAAGCATGATTTCGTGCAACTGCACTATATTCCTGGACTCAAATAAAATTTCGAGAACTACACCTAGATTAATTACTTCCTAAGATATAAGATATTTGTGAAGTTGGGTTTAGTTTTTCTTATGTTCGGTTTATTTTCAAAAAGTATAACATTTATAGAAAATATTAATATTTTTACTTATGTTTCTCCACAAAACTGCTTCAATGTAAAAAACGGTAGAAAGACAGAAAAAAGATTTTACTGTAGTGAAAAATAACGTTAATTTCATAATATTATTTAATATATGATACATAATTAAAAATATTCTTAACATTTTCTATTACCTTTTTATTTTATTCTAAAATAATAGTTTTTCAAAGGTATATGTTGTAAGTATTCATGGTCATAGGATTATTTAAAAAAAAAAAAAAAAACTACCGTCTTTTTATATAACAAAATTCTTTAGTTTTTTGGACTCTCTTTCTCATTAAATTGAAGATCATAAGTCATAATCACATTTCTGGTGTAGTGTAGAACAAACTTAACTAGATCATAATTTTGATTTAGGTAAGTTTAACTTTTTTTTATTCTTGAGTCAGTTTAGAGTTTCTTTGAAAATTTGTATTGTACCTTCTTGTATGTCGTTTCTGAGATTTCAAGAATGATCTTTGTTAATTCTAAATCCTAAGAGTAGGTTCAGATCATAATTGACAGGTTAAATTATCTTTGTGAGTTGTAGCTATAGAGTCTTTCTAGATGATTCTATTTTTAAGTTGATAAAAAAAAGTTGACTTTCGAGTTTTATAGCATTTTAGGTAAAAGGACTTGAATGCTCTATATGTTGAAGTAGAAATTTAGTAATATTGGTTGAAACTTGGTTTCGTGAACCTATGCTTGGATACTTGAAAAATTAAAGTTGGTTATAGACTCAAGTCCTAATTTTGATAGACTAATGAAATGAAAAGTGATTTTGGTATGAAGTAAAAGTGTTACTAGAGAAATTTTTATTACATAGACGTTGGATGCAATTCAATAACTTTGCTTTTGAATTTAAGTGACTTTGGGCGTTGTTTATTGGGCTAAGTGCAAAAATAAATATTTTCAGAAAAGAAAATGCTGAGTTGAGAGACATCCTAGACTTTATTGATACTTGAAATTATGTAGATGAAAAGTACTATATAGTGAGAGTTTGAAAGAACTGGTTAAAACATATACATGGATTACCTGTGAGTGACAGGATCATAATATATCAAAACAATTTCTTTGATGTTTATTTAATTATACTTTGAGAATCTGTAAACTTTAAAATTTACTGTAAAAGAGATTATATTTTGAATTATTCTATTTGAAATAGAGATTTTATATATGTTATATTTAATCCTTACACAATAGTAATTTAATGATGATTTTATGGGGTGTTACATATCTATCAAACTAAACATATTTTATTATTTTTGAAATTTTGATTTTTATAATTCATGATTTTTTGGCATGACTTTTTCTATATTGCCCCCAGCATCTACATAAATCTTAAGCAGTAAGTTGTAATTAGAGATTCCAAAAGAACATAAAAGAGTTATCCAAAGATACCTAGAATATATATTATTAGCAATATTTATACAGATACAATAACCTACCTTCTTCCTACCATCCGTAGCATGAAAAAAAATGCAGTTATTGAAGCTGAGGATGGAGATTTAGAATTTGAAAATGATTTTTATTATATTAGGAAATGATAGCACTGTAGCACAAGTTACTACTAATAAATAATTCGTTTTAAGTTTTAGATATCGGAAGGGAACCTACAACTTGAATGCCTTGTTAAAAAAGAGGTGAAGTTTTCATACACTAGATGCCAAAGTGGAAAAAGATATAGCATATGCACAACTGATCATGTCTTGCTACCGTATTTTTTCATGAAACATAAGATTATGTATTAAGAGAAAGTGAAGGAATCAAGGAGATTGAACAAGGTATCAGTCCAGAAAAAATTGCAGCCAAAACCAATCGAGATATACAAAACAAAGTAAATACCAAAATTATTTCTACTACTCTCCTACATGTCCATACCTCTGACAAAGTTCTCACAATTTAACATAAGTAAATATTTCAATAAGGCAAAAGCAAGCTAGGAACATAGTCAAACAACATAATATGAAATTCGGGTTTCTTGAAACTTTCAGTCCGTTCTACTTTATTAGCCTTCAGATTAAAGAGAATAAATTCACAATCTTCATAATTTGCCAGCAACAAGATATCACCAGACATGTACAAAATCACCACATCTGCAGTTAGAGAGCTACTGACATGGAGATTTTCATAACGTATATTCAGCAACCGAGTCCAAGATGTTAGATCTCGAACCTCCTTCAGTAGCAAAATAACAAGGTGGGTTCTCTCATAGTCAAGAGAAACACAAAGGCCACCATTCAAAACTCCAAGACGAGGCTCAGAAGAAGGTTCAAAAGTACAACCAGGCACTAGTATATATCTGGATGTATCTGTCCTTAGATCATACGACAAAATTTCTAATAATTCAACGTCACCAAAAGTTTCCTTCCTATCATCACATGCAGGAGAAAGTCCAATCCAATTAACAGTGCCACTCAGAGAGGTTCCAACTTGTTCAAAAGTGTAATAGGAATGACAGGTTGAAATATTTTTCCAACATGTATCACCCATGCAGTAAACCCTCACATTCATTTTCAGTGTTTTGGTATCCAAAATCATTACCACTACCTTGTAAGTGTCACTCCTATCATCGTAACCAAATCCCCATTTCACACAATAGGATTGGGTTAAATAAATTGGGAAACTAAGACGCAAGCATGGTGAAGGTGTAGACATAATACTGGTGGCAGGGTTCCAAAAGCAAACCCAGTGTTCTTCACACTCATTTAAGTAAAGAGAATTATGCAGGCAAAGTAAGCCATTACAGGAACCCAAGAAAAAGTTAACGGGGACGTAACGGAACTGTGGACTATCTTCGAAAGAGGAAGCAGGGTTCTCGATTAAATAAGATGTAGAGCATAATGAAGCCAAAGTACAAGTCACACCATGTAGGTCTTTCAACTTTAAGAGGACTTGTGTGTCTCTGGAGGATCTTTGAAGATGCAATTTAACCAGGTAGGGATGAGAGATAAGGAAATACCAAGTCTGAGAAACGCACCTGAATCGCATGAGACTAATCACAGGAAGCCATGAAAGAATTTCCAGTATGAGATCCTCAGGGAGTATTGAAGCAGAAGCCATCGCCGTCTTTCTTCCAAACCCTTACTATTGTCTACCTATACGTTCTGTTGTCACCATGCCCTACCTTCTCAGTTCTTCATGGATTGTTCTATTTATACATCATTTTTAGGTCAAATAACGAATGGTTTGGTATTATTTTTTGGGTGAATCTTTTATCTTTCTACTTGACATAACTATTTAAACCAATTTTTTTGACAAGATAATAAAATATTCTTTAGTAAATGTGTTTTTTTTTTTTTGGAGTTTTTTCTTCCACTAAATCTTGTTAAGAAATTTTCCACGATTTTTTATCTTTTACAATTTATCAGTTTTATTTTTAAATTAATTTATCATATTTTTAATCATTAATGATTGAAAATATTTTCATATCATAATATAAATTATTTATCTTAAAATATAATTCATATGTTTAAAATATTTATTTTATATGGATTTTACTTATATATCATTTGTATTTAAATTCTTTTAATAAATCTTAATCATATAAACCACTTTTTTATATTTTCCACCGCGTAAGCTGCATAACGTTTAGATTTATATTTGTCAATTAATAGGGTTATATGATTTTAATACAAAAGGTTTTGATAATTTTTATTTTTATTATAAAAATAATAATTAGTCTTTTTCTCTCTATATATATACATATACACACCGGCATATGCGCTAAAATCGTTAATAAAAATTATTCTAATTATATATATTAGAGTGATTAAATGAATAATATATTAAATACATAGATAAACCAAAACCTTATCTTATTATTTAAAATGTAAAAATAATTTCTTTATTTAATAAAATTCAAAAAGGTAACCAGGTAACTTCCTCACTTACAAGTAACCTTTTCATACATTTTTATAACCTTTCTTACAAAATTATATATTTTTATTAAAATTATAACCAATTACAAATGTAATTAAGAATACAAATATACAAGTGCACGTTATAATAACTGAAAATGACAATTATGTTAACAACTATATGTGTTAAGTGAATATCTCCCAAATTATGTTGATAGATATTTTTATATGATATTCTATAAATATGTTAATATCACGGGAATAACAATTGTATATGTTAATATCACGGTGAATATCATGTTTAGCTATAAACATGTAATTAGTTGTTACAAATGAAGGCATACATTTTCTCTGTATATTTATATTGTGTTGATTTTCTTAATCAAACGAGCAAGTATTTTTTCCTATTAATGTGTACATACCTTTTTTTTATTATATTAATTTTCTAATATGTAATTTATAATTTGAATGGAGATAAAACATTAATTGTATTGTGAAGTTATTAGGAATGGATGAGTACTTTGTCTCAAGTATTAAAATTTTAAAATATAATTAAGATTAAAATAAGAATATGTTTATCTGCTTTGAAACCTCATGTCTCCATCACTCTTTTACTTTTAAAAGGTATACATAAATTATTTATGTTTAGACTCTAATTCATGAAGCATTTTCGGATGTAATGTACATAATTTTTTGCTTTTTTTATTATTTCTATTCTCAGTAGATTTATGTATTGTGTTACTACTTATAAGAATATCACACTATAATATTTTTTACTATCTTATATTTTAAATTATATGAATTATAAAAAATATAAAACTCATTAATGTACTACTTTTGCAAACCTGGATTAATAATCCCAGCCGAATAATGCATATTCTTTGTTTTAGTAGTATTAAATGTAAAGCTTAAAATAGAATTATGTTAAACCCGTAATGGTTTAACAAATGAACTTGTGAATAATATTATAAGATCCGTTGGAGAAAAATGTTTTATATAGTTATATGTGTAAAGATAAATTCATAATCCACATAAACAAAGACATGAACATCTCTTGAAAATATTATATTTTGATCATAACTACCTAAAGAAAATAAATATTACATATAATGTTCACTTTCAACTCACGTGTAGTTTATGTTAAACTTATTTAAAATAATCATGTATTTTCATAGGCAAGTTTGCATTTGATTCTATACTATCAAATCCATACTTGACTAAACATGTAGTTATAACATCTATTTGAAACTATAAACAAAAATAGTTTAAGAAAAACAAAACATTATATATATATATAAGTGAAACCCCAACAATAGAATCGCGTCCACCCAAATTAGTTACGCTTGAGATCATTGTACTCAAAATGCACTTCGCCCTACTGCATATTCATAACATCATATTTGGTTAACAACTTCAAAATCTCCTTAATTTCACATGCCTTACTTAGTTTGACCAAACATATCCCCTTATACTACCTTATTATCAATAACTTACTTAACATATTATAACCCTATCTTCTTCAAGTTTTAACAAAAGAATATAATGCATTCAAAATTTTCTAAATTTCAGGAATAATTTAAATTTTTTTCACACTTCTTCAATACCATTTCAATAATTTTATTAAATTAAAATCTAACATATCTAGCTATATAATACCAAATCTTTGAAGCTATATATAATTAATTCAAGCTAAAAGTTTCACATCAATATTCTATTCAAACTCACAACATCACTAAATCATCAATCCTATCAACATTAAAGCATACAATACATCTATATTACTAGCAAAATTAGGTTTGCAAGTCATGATACTAGATTCTAATACTATCATTAAAATAAAGCTAAATTCAATTCACACATGTAAAAAATGAGACACTGATGACTAAATTACATTCATGTCTCCTATCCTAAGGTTCAAAATTTTCAAGTAAATGTCCTGCACCACAAAATTTTTGATCAATAATTACACTATAATACTAAGACATTAAACCTACAAAAACTCATATTGAAATCTCACAAGAAACATGCAACAACTATACTCAGACACAAAAAGCAAATTTGAAAATTGTCTCAGAAGAGAAAAGAATAAAAATGAACAAATGAAATTTGTTGATCGGACAATATACTCTGATTGCTATTACGAGTCTAATGGTAGACTCTTATCATTAATACGACTAAAGAAAAAACCAAAAGCCAAAAGTTTAGATAGAAAGTAGAAAATAGAAGAAAAAATTATTTCTAAGAAAATATTATTATTAAGTAAGAATAAAACGTAAATATCTAATTTTTTGTATACATATGTTTTTCGATTTAATATTATTATATTTAGGTGTTCTTTTTTACTTTTATTCTAAAAACAATTTTGTAGGTCATTATTATTTCATAATTTGAGATATTTTACTAATAATATAACAATATATTTGTATGACAATAAATCTATAGTATAATAATATATAATCTATTTATGAATATAAAAGAAATTAAATATAATCACACGTTAATTTTAGAATATGTTTCTTTATTTGATAATTTTTTATCATAAAATGTTTAACAATCTTTTAAAATGTTTTATAATTTTGAAATAATAAAAAAAAATACTTATTTGATTCTATATAGAATTTATGTTAAATTTAAAAGAATCACATTTATTTTTTATGTTTATTTTAAGTAACTATTTTGTAAATAATCAAACGAAATTGAGTTATTAACACCCTACTCGTGGATACTCTATAAATATTTGTTTACTGTCAAGTTATCAAAATAATATTATTGATGAAGAAATGCTAACAACTAAATAATCCTTTCACATTTAAATTTTCAATTTAAATTTATGAAATTAAATATGTTTTTTAAATATTAATTTTATTTAGAATTATATTTTGTTATCTAACTTATTTAAATTTATTTTCAAGAAAAAGTAATTTTATGTGTACTAATATTTATGATTCAATTTATTTTAAAATAAATTACTTATTTACTTTTTAGATTATAATTTTTAAATAATCTTATTTAAAATTCATAAAATTTGTCGATCACAAATATTATTCAAGTAAGTACCTGCTCACTAACGGAACAGATAACGGATAATTGTAGATAGATAGATTGGTTAATTGGCAAAAACTTCCTGCATCTCGTAATTTTTAACCCAAACTCTATCAGGAACTGATGAAGTGACTAAAATATCTTTTACGTTAATAGTTAAATAGTTTTTAAAAAATATTTTCCAGAAGGTAAGTTAATTTTTTTAAAATATATATTTTAAAATGTAAAATATACATTTTAAAAAATATTTTTTAAAAAATATTTTTTAAAAATCATATTTTTAAATGTTGGAAAATACTTTTCAGAACCTATTTTCAGATAATATTTTTCAAAATCTAATTTTGGATAATACCTGTCGTAAATTTGAAATAAAATATGAAAGACATTTTTTATATTTTTGAAATTGGTAGAATGTTGGTAAAAAATAAGACACTTACTTCCTGCATTATTCAAAATTGTAATCTGCATTATATGGATTTTTAAAATATCACAAATATCTTTGGTATTTTTATTTTAAAATTGAAATATAAAAAATATATTAATAAATTATTTACTTTTACGATTAATTTAGTCTTTATAGATATGTAATTTTTATCTATTGCTTCTTTATAAATATTACTATTTTAATATATTTTAACTCTTACATTATCATTTTAGATTTTTAGGTTTTATATTCTAGATATATAGAAATAAAAAAATGAAAAAAAATAATTTAATAATAAATTTAAAAATAGAAATAAATGTTATATAATAAAAAAGAAGGTGATAAGACCGTGAAAAATTGAAAACCTGCATATCAAGAACATTTTTGGTATTCTAAAAAATTATATAGTGGAGGTTAGAATTTATATAGGAAGCAACTGCCCAAAAAATAATGAGGTGCAGGAAGTTTTTTTTCCTGATCTATTTTGAATGATGGGCCGAATTTGAGCCCACGTCCAACAAACACATTAGTGGTTTGTTTGTCTTTGTCGACAAACAGTGAAAATAGTGAAATAATCAGAACGGTTGTTTCTTTTCGGATGCTAATGCCATTCACCACTGATTAACGTTGAATGGTAATGTGAGAGCGAAATTGGAACGTGGTGGATTCCCTCTTCTTCTTCCAAATACCCCTTTTCACTCTCCCAATATGGACGAAGATTCTCTCAAACGCAACACCGATTGCGTTTATTTCTTGGCGTCTCCCCTCACTTGCAAGAAGGTTCTCTCTTTCTCCCTTCCACTTTCTTCAATGCCTCATTTTTTTTTTCTTTTCCCCTGCGCAATTATATAGCCTCATTCATCGTTTCGTATGCTGTTTCTTATCTTCTTCGATTGTCGGAAACCTAGTTTTATTTCATCCTTTTCGATTATGTTCCGTTTTCGTGTTTCCCAGTGCTTCGATTATACAATGCTTGGTGTTCTGGAGTTTATGTCACTTTACTTTTGGCAATTGCTGATGTTTTATTATCTTTAGATTTGATGCATTTTGGTCTTTGTTTCCCAGGGGGCTGAATGTGAGTATCGGCACAATGAGATTGCGAGGCTTAACCCTAGGGATTGCTGGTACTGGGTATCGGGCCAATGCCTTAATCCAACGTGTGCTTTTAGACACCCTGTGAGTTTTTCAATTGTTATTTATTTTATGTCACAAATCATTGCTCGCTCGCATTTTCATTTTTCATTTGCTCTTCAATTTATTGCTTAAGTGAAACTGTGATATTCTAGACAGCATTCGCACGTGTGTGGTTGAATAAATGTTTACTTGTTTCCGTTGCTGTTTTTTCTATTATGGTTTCTGAGACAACCTTATTGGTTATTTCTCAAATGTATGATGAATGAAGGATATGTTTCTGTTAAACCCTTATAAATACCGGCACTGTTATGAAATAAGAAAAACATGTATTTGATATCCATTTTATCTCTTTCACGCACCCCCTCCCCATGTATTTGTTATCCGCTTTGTTATATTTTTTCTCGTTTAATCTCTGTCTCCCTGGCTAGTTTTAACCTCCTATGGTTGTCTGATTAATTTTTATCTTTTCCTCAGCCTCTGGATGGCCCCACTGGAGTGCCAGTACCATCTGAACCTACACAAAATTCATTGCCTGCAAACAAGACTATGGTTCCGTGTTATTTTTTCTTCAATGGATTTTGCAACAAAGGTGACAAATGCTCTTTTTTGCATGGGCCTGATGACAGCATTTTTACTGTAAAATCTGTGAAGAATGATAACGGAAGCACCGATGCACACAATCTAGAAAATAAACCATCATCAGGAAATGGAACTGGTGTAGCGTCAGTACCAACTCACCAATCTTTAACTGCTCCAAAGCATTTGTCTGATTTTAAGCTTCAGTCCAAGGTAGATCATCGGTTACAGTTAACCAAAAATGTCAAGCAACAAGGCGATTCCCTAGTGATATCTGCTTCAGAATATAAAGTTGCTGCAGTGAGTAGGTCAGACTCTCCGTTTCCAGATGATGGCTTTGTTCATAATTTATCTCATTTACGCACTGATCGGGGTTCGGATGAGCAAGTAAATAGTCAAATTGAGCCTGAGGAGCGGTGGGGATCATCCCCTCATTCCCCTGGATTTGACGTTCTTGTTCATGATGAATTGGAGAACATGGGTTACGAGGAAGATTCTGAATATTTACCAGTGCTTGATAGGAATGAGCAAGAGCTGAATGAACAGTACTTGGGGTACGAATTTAAGGATCCAATTGAGTATGATACTATGTGCCCAGAAGCTGATATTATGTATCCACAAGAAACATATGATGGTTACAGATGTTTTGATAATAGAGACCTTGCTCATGCTAATGGCAGAACAGTTCGTACTTATTCCAGAGATATATTGTTAGATTCTATATTCTCCAGAAAAAGGATTCGGATGTCAGCTGAGGTGGCTGCTTATGACAGTCATTTAGATCTACGTGACCATCTGAGGAGACGTAGAGAAAATAATGGGCCTCCCGTTGCAGGTTTCTTAAGAAGACAAGAATCGTCTTCTTTGATGATTCGGAACCAGGAAAGGCATCGGAGGCCTGGCATTGAGCAGCGGCCAAGTAGAAGATTGACATCACAACTGGGATATAGTGCTATAGATTCGATTGGAGAGGTTGAGACTCTTTCAATAGCTAACAAGCACAGGTTATTCAGGCGTTCCCAGCAACATAGACCACGGAGGCATTATAGAGAAAAACCAGCCAAACGACCATTTCTGTCATCTAAAATATCCAGGAAACCAGTTTTTAAGCAAAGGGGATTTATTCAGGAATCCACTACATTTTCAGGACCAAAGACTCTTGCAGAAATTAAAGAAGAGAAGAAGAAGGCTGAAGAAGGTTTACATTGGAAAAGCACATCAACTGATTTCCAGGATCCCAAACCTCTGAGTGAAATTCTCAAGGACAAAAGGACCATGGATTAGTGAGACGTGGCTTCAAAACTTGCAACAATTGAATTATGAGATTAAAATGATTACTGATGAAGAGACTAATATTTTACCGACGATAATGGATAAAATTGGCTGATGGCCGTGCTTTCTTAGCATCCTTTACCGTGCTAGGTACAATGACCCTGTTTTTGCCATTGGTAGATGGTGATAAATTTTCGTTGGAGTGAGTGAAAGGTTTTTGAGGTCCGAGGCGGATAAGATAGATATTAGATAACCAGTGTTTGACTAGAACTGTTATCTTCTGTAGTTAGTTGAATATGTCGATTTGGACAGGACGTCTTAATCTAGAGAGCGTATTACTGATTTACATGAATTTTTAGGTGTGATTTTGGCTTACTTTTTCATGTACAGACCTGCTGCTTAGATCATGACTTGCTTGGAGAGTGTTTTTACCATATCATGATGGTTGTCCAACATTCGGGCTTTTGACAATTATTGTTGTTCGGGTAAGAGAAACCTTTTTTAACACATTTGTATAAATGATATTTGCTTATGAATTTGATTAATAGGCGTATTGATTTTTATTTTATTTTTCAGAATCAACTGAAATGATCTAATTATTTATTATATTAAGCTTGCACATAAATGAAACATTTTTCTCACCACCTAATAACCAGAGTTGTTCAATGCTGTAGGAGGTCCAAAGTTAGATAAAAAAATAGGATAAATTATTCCTTGGTTTTCCGAACTACTAACAGATTCTCAGACTATTTGTTTTACTTGGGGCTTCCATCATGTAATTTTTATTTTAATTGAGTTCATTGTTTTTAAAGTTGTCACAAATATTCATTTTTAATTATTTCAAGTGCTATAACCTAACCCTAAAAACTATTTTTTTTTTTAATCTCTAAGAACATATAATTGAATTAACACACGATATAGGGTATTTCTTTCCACCCTTCATGAATTTTGTAGGGTATTACTGCCGCTCCTTGAGAAAAAAAAGTCCATATAGAAATTTAGGTCATGGATTTACTTAAAATTTAGGATGAATGCATATATCTTATATATTACTTGTCTTGTATCCTCGTCTATAATTATTTAATTAATATTTTTACGCGTATAATTAGGATTGATTAAATTATGTCGATATAATTATCAAATATTATATATTTAATATATTTCGATTGAATAATATTTTTTTAAAATTTCACTGTTAAATTATTTTCTTAAATAGATTTTATATATAATTCTACATCAAACTAAAAGGATTTTATTTTTAAAATGATTTGATATTTCATGTACATAACTAAAAAAATGACATAATATATATTCTTTAAAAATACCTAAATATTAATTATTTAATTATTATTCTTTTAGAAATATGTATATAAAGAATTGTGAGATTGGGCGATTTGAATGCTAGGATTTGGTTTATACAGAAGCAGTATATTAATGGAACCCCGAATATTCTGTCCGGGCTGCAAAAGAAAATTGACTTGTAGTATTTTATTGGTATATAATATTTTATTAAAAAATAGAAATAATAGATTAATAGTAGTGTTAAAATAGAATTTTCCATACTAAAGTAAACCCAATATCTCAGTATGGTGTAGCACCAATCAAGATGCTGATGACCCTTTGACTCTCTATGTAGTCTTCATTTTATGAATACACGTAAACTATCACAAATGTGTTGTTTTCAAGTTCAGGAATACTATTCTCATTTTATATGCTCACAATAAATTCTACAAATAAATGAAAATATTCAAAGAGAACAAAAACATAAACTATAATAAATAATGTCATAAAAAGTAAAAACAGCATTATTCTTCCTAACGTGGACAGTAAAGGTTCATTAAGTTGGGTCAACATGGGTTGAACAAGAAACCTGTGGAAACTGTAACGGCCCAACTCAATTCTCGGTAAGAAATGGTTCAACGATCTTGTTAACAGACACAAACCTTGTCCCTACTTACTATAAATAAATTAGTCTATGATCTTAAATTATGAAATGTAATATTACATCTGTGAAAATTGACCGAGTCCACCAAATAGCACCTCACACAATAATTTTTTCCTACTTACACACATAGCTTGGCGACACAGAAATTCTTAACACTTGCTGCATATGTTACTCCATTTCGAGTCAAAAAAAGTAGGATGTAATTAGTGTGAAGATTGTCGAAAACTTTAACCGATCAGCGTTACCAAACCCAGAGATTAGATTCTCCGCTGATTTTCTTGTTCACAAATATATATTCTTATATCTGTCATTTTCCCCAACCTCGTTATCTCTAACAATCGAAGGTCAAACATTTGTTAGGCTACTCAAAATTTCTTCAAATTGAACCGTATCACACAGAGGGAGGAGGGAGAGAGAGATGACAGAGTTGCAGAGGTCTGTGACATCATTTAGAAGACAAGGATCTTCAGGGTTGGTGTGGGATGACAAGTTCATCACAGGCCTTGAGAACCAGAATCAGAATCAGAACCAAGAAGCTAAGGCTAACGATCAGAACCCATCAGGTCAAAGGGAGGTGCAGGGTGTTGGATCAAGTGCCAGGTTGGAGCGGAGCAGATCAGATGGAGCACGCCCTTATCGGACGGTCAACGTTGCACCGGCATCCATCGACCCACCTTCCCCCAAGCTAGCAACCTGTGGCTTTTGTTCTCTCTTTCGGAAACCAGTTACTGCCAAACCCACTAAATCTAAAAGACGTAGGTGATGTATCACTCATCACCATCGTCTTCTTTCTAAATCATCTTCTGAAACTTGTAAACCAGTGCTTCTTGTTCATCTTTATTGTTTCTCTGTTTCAATTTCCTGGTTTGGATTTGGGTTTGTTATTGTAAATTCCTTGACATATCATGTGGATGTGTAATAAACCTATTATGCCAGTTACATCCATTCATTTCACTGCGCTAGAAATCGCCTACTCCTCTCAGAGTATAAACAGAGGAAAAATACTTATAAACAAGTTTTAGTTCAAATCATTTTTGATACTTTTCGATTTCTTCAATACATACCCATAGTAGTTTAGATTAACAAACAGTTCTTCTTCTCCATCTATGTCATGTGATGATAATGTTTTTCAAATTCAGTTGACCTTTATCTTCAATGCTCCTTTTCTTCTTTCAGCAAAACTACTTCTTCTTATGGTTTTGTCTTATTACAATAAGATATTGCAAATTGTAAACAACCTATTTGATAATAATTCACATTTATTAATTACAGGTTCAAACCTATGACTTGTCACTGTTGGGAGTAGGATTGAAGCTGAAATATTAGTTGTCAAATTGTTGTAATTTTATAAAGGTTACATTTTAAGATTACTTTTAATTGTATTTATTAGAGGTTGTACTCATGTTTAACTGAACTGTTATAATAGTTACTATAATATAATGATATTTTAAAATAAAATATTAAATGAATTTAAATTAATTAAAATTTTCTTTCAGACGTTTCTGTTATGTTTAAATTCACCTATAGTCAGACAAACATCTAAGTAACCATACATATGGTGTTAAGTGTTAAGGACCATGGTTAGTGTGGTGATATTATTGAAGTCATCATGGTGTTTGACTTTGCTTTGGAAGAAGTCAAATAGAAGATAATAACTATATCTATCCTTTGAAGGAGATTATCATACCTTCTAAAAAGGAATAAAACCAAATAACAAAACTTGCATTAAAATACTTGTCGATTAGAACTAAATTTCACATTAAATCAACATTGGAAATGTAAGTATGTAAAGGTAACCTTCTACAACACATATCATAATGATTTAAAATTTAACTAATTTGTGAAAAGAACAAAAAACAAAATTGAACTTTAAAATGAAAGTCACAAAAGTGAAATAAAAAATATTAAAATGTATCAAGATAACATAATAATAAATGTGTCTATTTAACTAATATCTATACAAATTTTTTGTCTAATTATGAAAGTATTAAAAATATTCATTTTAAAATACCATAATTATAAATGTGTCCATTTAACAATATCTATACAAATTTTTTGTCATATTTTCACAATTAAAATCTTAGATGTTTTCTTTCGTCAACGATAGCTTTACTTTTCAATGAACTTCATTTAGATTACCACTTATCCAATTGTCACTCTCTTCAAACTAACAAATTTCATTATAAAACTCAATTTTTGCTAAATATATAATTTCAAGAAATATAGCCACAAATGTATTAAATTAAATTATAATTAAAAATATTAAA
>Ga0099824_1006134_pt1 | contig 16650 bp, 12 predicted proteins | sample SiratrowhiteBW_FD_76837 | JGI IMG/M metagenome (GOLD analysis project Ga0099824, IMG submission 76837) | Root nodule microbial communities of legume samples collected from California, USA - Siratro white BW | ecosystem: Host-associated > Plants > Roots > Nodule | place: USA: California...
ATATATATATATATATATATATATATATATATATATATATATATATATATATATATATATATTAATTAGTATGTTTAATGATTAGTCCACAAGTAAAATATTTAAGTAAATAATTTATTTCTTTAGTCAGAATTTTGTGGGGAGAATTTTTTTATACTTAAAATGTAAATTATTATCTTCCAAGTAAATTAACCCGATCAAACTAACATTGAAAATGCATTGATGTAAGGTGTTGCAAGTAGAATAATTGATTGTCTCTCATATTGAGTTAGGAATTGAGGTTTTGTTTCTGTTTTTAATCTTTCTGTAGAGGTTTGCTCAAGAGAATCTATTAGGCCTCTTCACACTGACTAACAACTTCTTAAAGTGAAGTTCAAGTATTGATACTTTTCTTCCCATTATGTTTGTTTTAACTTTTTCAGGAAAAGTTTTTGTTTTTCTGAAAATGCTTGCATTTTGGTTAATGATTTTTATCATTTATTTATATAATGGGCAATGATAAACTAAATTTGATATGCAGTCTACATGAATTAATTATATTGCGGGTCTTACCTATAATGGTATGTTCTATTTGAATTATAAATATACTTAAATTATGTATAATAACAATGTGTTTTAAACTTGATTAAGGATCATATATTGAACTTGGTTTAATATATATAACAACGATGTCTTTTGTTTTCTTAACTGGTATCTTAGATGTTGTTTATTTTAATACCTACAATATAAGTGTTCTGACCAAAACTCGTTGGATTGTTTTCAGGAACTAAGTTAAAACAATCAGTATTTGTGTTCTTTTTCAGTACCCGTGCTATAAGGATTCTGTTCCATCATCTTGTTCTACTCGTGCCTACTTTTAGAAATTTCTCCTTTGATTAACGTTCTCAAATGATTAAAGATATAATCAAATAATAATATATTGGAAGTAAACCTTATCTAATAAATTAATTTTATAATATTAAATTAGACATTGTTACATAAAAGTGTAAAATAGGAAATGTGTAATCTGTATTATTCACTTATATGTGATATATGTTACGGGTATAGTTGTTTATATAATAGACCCAGGTACTAAAATTAGTTATAATGTGTTACATATATTATCATCTTCGGTGAACTTATGGTTGGTCTTTGGAATACCATAAGTTGATTTCTAAAAGTATAAAAAGATGTTCCTTATAAAAATTTTGTAAGAATATGAGTCACTTGATATCATTAAGGAAGATGAACTAACTTTTTCTAGACTTGATTACCCACGAAATACAATCAAGCTTAAAATGTTTGAACTTTGAATGAGACAAGATTTTCAGTTAGGAGAACAACTCTAAGATTATCTGGATAGACAACTGGTAGTTCAAATGAAATATGAAGTAAGAAGAGATATGATCCACATAATTTCAGCCAACACATTTGCAATGTTTTTTTTTTTTTTGTATTAAGCTTCCGTACTGTTGCCAGCTGGATACTACCTGTTGTTTATGAGATCTCCATGAAACAGTATTCGATTCAAGATAATCACAAAATCCTGTAGTAGGCTACCTATCATTTAAGTCTGATCCCCAATCAGCATCACTGGAACCAATGATAGATGAAGTGGAAGACTTGCAAATGAGAAGATCATAAGATTTGTTTGATAGCTTTCCAATGATGCTCTTGAGGCTGATGCATGTACTGACTGACTTTGTTGATAGAGTAGGCAAGCTCACGACGTATAATATTTACATATTGAAGAACACCAACTATTGATCTTATAGAGTGTTGGATCATTGAAGCCGGTTGTGCCATCTTGAGTTAGACGTGTGGTAGATATGATAGGTGTGGGCTGAGACTTAGCTTCGTGCATGTTTGCTTACTATAGTAATTGCTCAATATATTTAGTCTAAGAGAGATGAATGTTGATTTTCTTGTGCCAAACAATTTCTATATCAAGAAAATAATATAAGAGACCAAATTCTGTGTTAATAATGTGACAATGTTTTTGTTCAATGGAACCATTTTGCTCATGTATGTATGGACAAATGAATTGATGTCATATGCCATGAAGATTTAGAAAAGATTGTAAACTTCGAAACTCCTTAGCATTATTAGTTTGAATAGATTTAATTTTATGATTAGTTTGATTCTCATCATATTGTTTAAAATGAGTAAACACATAGAAAACCTGTGATTTTGAGTATAATAAGTACAACCTATAATATTTAGAATAGACATCTAAAAAGGCAATGTAATATTTGGCTCCACTAGTAGCTTCAATAGGTGAGACACCCTAGATATCAATGTAAACCGGTTTAAGAGGAGCAGAGTAAACAATATTTGATTTTACAAAAGGAATCTGATGAGCCTTTGCAGTAACACACAGGTATCACAAAACATGAAATCATTATACTTGAATGAAATATTACAAGATTGCAATATTGTCTTAATAGTATCAATAGCAGCATGTCCTAAGCGTGAGTGTCAAAGTTTAACACTAGACTGAATAAGATCAACCATAATGACATTTGCATTACACAAAGAATGCTTCAAAAATTTTCAAACATACATAATATTTGAGATTTCCTTTAAGAGTTGTCTACTTTGTAACTTGATTTTTGACATAACGAGCATTAAAATGAAATTCAAAAAGACATTATTGTCACGAGCAAATGTAGACACACTTAATAAATTTTTGTTAATATCAGGCACATGTAAAACATCTTTTAACTGATTGGAATTATTCAAACCAAAGAAAATAGCAAAGCCAACAACCAAAGAAAATATTTGTACCGTTGTCAAGCTTTATAGTTTCATATCCTGTGACGAATGTTTGACAAAGAAGACAATAACATCATTAGTAATGTGGTGTGAAGCACCACTATCAGGATACTAGAGAGGGTCTTGTATAGTGGAAGGTTGTCCAAGAATGGAAGGAGTACTATCACCATTATCTGTATTTAAAAACTGTGAAGTATTGACAAAAATGAAGGATTGATGGTCAATATAATTCCTATGCCAGCACGTGATAGCAAAATGACCAATTTTGTCACATATTTGACATTGTAGTTTGATATTCTATCAAGAATCAGGGATGTTTGACATTGGGTTAGGAACAAATATTTTCCTTAAATTGCGATAACTTGTATGTGTCTCTGACTTGTTTCTTCTTGAGAAATTTTGAGTCTTTCTGTCTGAAGATCCATTGTATCTAGATCTATTATTCTGATTTTGTTGAGATAACCAAGAACCCAAGGCAAAGCAAGCTTGAATAATTGGTTGTTCATCAACCTTATGTTTCTCAAATGTTCTTCTTGAGATAACAAGAGTGCTTCTATTTCTTCTAATATACGGACCAACCCGAGAAACAATTGAAGTAACAAAGCTATTGTTAGGTATGACTCATAATACCGAATGAAAGGGGAAATGTTTAAGCAAAGACGGAGTGTAAACATTGACCGTCGCGGAAAGTTATAGGCTTTGTGGGCTGGACTTGGGGTGTGGGGGCTTTGCCCCGCGATACGGTACGGAGGTATTTTGGTAATTGTACCATATTTAGGGTTATTAATATCAACCATATGTAATTTTGTAACCCTAAGATTCTCTAATAACAAAAACATAGTTGTTCAAACGCTTCCGAAAACGTAGACAAATGGTCAAACCTCGTTAAATCTTGTATTCTTTATTTTCTTTATTTTCGTTCATTCCTGTGTTTACAACATGATTTTCTCAAAATTTGGTGTTAGAGCGAGTTGAAATGGCTGTGTCAGGAGGTGCTAAATTCACGAGGGTGAAGGATCTGTTAGTGCAGCAAGAACTATTATTTTTTAACTGTTTCTTAAATTATTTTATAAAATCAATAAATACAATTAGTTTTTAATAAAATTTAAATAAAATATTTATAATTTTTTTTTATTATTTTTGTTTCTAAATCATAATATATATATATAATGAAAATAATAAATATTGTACCATCACCACTCGAGATCTTGAAGTCTATTATAATCTTAACCGAGATTCAAAGGTCACTGCGTTCAACTTCTTCCATATATATATATATATATATATATATATGTCTTTGAAACTATTACTAGTCGAATCAATGAGTGTTCGATTCGAATCAAGTCAGTTTCAACCAAGCTTGTCACCAGTTCAATTTTCGATAAAAATAAATATTTTTTTCAACTTTAAAAATATAGTTAAATAAAAAATAAAGATTTTTCTTTAAAAAAAAAAACACGAACATTTTGAAAGGAATAAAAAAAAGTATTTAAAAGATTGTTGGCTAACATTTTGAAAGAAATAGAAAATGTATTTAGAAATTGTTGGCGAACATTCCAAAGTAAAAGATTAATAAGTTTTTATCATTAAAGTTGCAGTTCATATAATTTTTGGATATTACTAGGTATGTAATCATATAATTCTTTTTACTCAAGAGACTTAATCCATTTATTAAGGTTATGGATAATTGATGTCAGCTGTCTTTGGAAGTGCCAGCGATCACTGTTGCTTTCAAATACTCACTACTTTGATTACAGAATCCAAATGAAGAGAAAACATGGATCTTATAGACCCAACATTTACTAGTATTGCACACATGGATAAAACAGAAGAAAGCCTCACCAAATTTGAATTCTGCAATGAACCAATGGTGTGAGAGCAAAGCCCCGTTGGCGAGGGAACTGCACAAAATTTATGTCACGATAACAACCAAACACTGGATATTTCCATTCTGACTGCTTTGTCACCATTTTTGGACAATAACTTCTTGCAATGCAGGCACTTGGAAAACCATGAAATTTTATGTGTTTTCGTTTCTCGCCAGCTTCAACCTCATATGTGTAAGACAAAATTTCCCTATGCTATGTCTATTATTCATGTGGCTTCTTTTTGTCCATAGTACTGAGTTTTGTATGAAAAAGGGGTGGAGTTTTCTAGATCGAAGGGATTAAATGCAAAAGAGCAGCAACATGTGTACTCTGATACTTGTGGTGCAAAATAGGTTGTGTTCGTAGGTCAATTCTGTGATAGTTATTGTAGCATGCGTGGAGGCAATCAAGTGTTCATATTAGAGTGAGAATGGAATCTAAGGAAGAAAAAGAGTCTATTAATTCGCCTTATGGAAATAAATTGGAACAAAATTGGAAGTGCAGCCTGCAAAATGAATGTTTTTGCTAATGTTTATTCATGTGAGTGGTGCAATAGCAGAAGAGTGGGACAATATTTTGAAGAAAAGTCCTAACAAACATCTTTTTATTAATAGAAATTTGTTGAGTTTTAAAAGTTTGTTGTCATAATAATCTTTTACTAATGAGTTATCATAGGGTTAATTATCAAATTTTGTATCAATTTCACATTGAGTAGTATAAAAAAGTAAAAAGTTAGTATAAAAATAAACAGTCAAATGTTGTTATCATAATTTAATTAGTCTATATAAAGGACTTGAGAGTAACCGTGTCATAAAAAAATTTGTAATTTTATTCTTATAAATCTTGCAGTTTGTAATTATGTATTGATATGTTTTTTTTTTCTCATTTTGGTATATTTTTTAATATTAATTCTCAAAATGGGTAGAAAAAAATTTATTTATCAAAATGAACAAATTTTGTCTGGTCAAAATAAAAGTGACATTTCTCTCTGCAATAATTTTTTAATTATTTCATATTATGATTGTTAGGTTTAACAATTAATAAAAAATAATAATAATTATATAATAATAATTAATAAATAATTTTTTAATTATTTAACATTATGTTTGTTACTTTAACAATTAACAAAAAAATTAATAATAATAATTAACAAAATTGTAATAAAAAAATTAAGACATACAAATTTATTTTAAATTAAAACAAAATAACATAATGATAATAATAATAAAAAGAATTCATATGAATTTAATAATAATAATAATTATTTTTAAATTAAAATACAATAACATAATAATAATAATTAATAATAAGTGAATTCAATAATAATAATAATTTTTTAAATTAAATTTGTATGAAATTATTCTTATTATTATTATTTAAATTAAATTCATATGAATTTAATTAAAATAATCATTTTTATTATTATTATTATTATTATCATTATGTTATTTTGTTTTAATTTAAAATAAATTTGTATGTCTTAATATTCATGTTATAGTTTTGTTAATTTTATCATGTAATTATTATTATTATTATTATTCATTTTTTTAATCTTTAAACTTAAGAATCATAGTATCAAATAATTAAAAAATGAGTGAAGATAGAAAAACAATTTTAATTAATGTAATTAATTGAAATCGTAAGCATGTCACTTTTATTTTGATGAGTTTGAATTATGCTTATCTAACTGGTAGAATTTGTTATTTTGATAAATAAATTTTTTCTATCCATTTTGAGAATTAATATTAAAAAGTACATTAAAATGAAAAAAAACCATTGAATGATAATATTTTTATTCACATCATGTGTTTTACTATCTTGTCAAAGTAATATTTTATTAAAAAACTATTTACTCCAAAAAGAATTTCACATTTAAACTTTAAAATCAAGGTAAAAATTCTCAAATGAAAATGAAGTATAATTAAATTATGGAGCAATTTGGCTGCCGGATGACTAATGTTTTTTTTTCTTTGAAAAAAACATCAACATATTTATACGTACACTAGCGGCAGGCGCGTGCTATGCCAATGGCACATGAGAAAAAACAAACGAGATTCAATTGGTAAAAGGGTAAAAGGTATATATATTTGAATCTTTGAAATTGTATGTTATTGCCATAATTATATTTTAAACTACCAAAAATCCATACATTTCACTTTCTTAGTTAATTTTTTGTCATTTTAATTCCTAGAAACTTAAATGATAATAATAACATATGTTTAGGAAATAAAAATAAATAAAAAATAAAATTTAGTAAATTAAATGAAATTATGACTTTTTTTAAAGTTTACTTAATTTCAAAGGTTAATATGATAGGAAGATATATTTTAGAGACTAAATTAAATATTTACCACGGAAATTTACATAGACCAAGCTAATGTGAGAATGACAGTGTTGGATGATTTATACATTACTTCATAAGATAAATGAATTTTATAAGCTAAGTAGTTGAGTGATACTGAAATTTGAGTATTGTGTATAAGAATAAATTGAACTTTATATATTTTAGAAGAAGAAAAATATATTTTATATTCTTATTTATTATCCTTATTGAAAGTATTAGTGACTTATTTTTATAAATTTAATTAAAAAATATGTTAGTGCAGCAAAATATTATCATATAATTATAAATTGGGATTTAGTATTTTTTTTCTCTAAATTTTTTAATTCCTAATATTTTTTTTAATCAGTATTACTTTTTTTTTTATATTTTTTAGTTAATATATTTTATCCAACGTTCGAGCTTGATGAAACAGTTAATTTTTTATTTTTTTTTATAAACTGTATTTCTAATCCTCATTTATTTATTTATTCATTTATACCAATTGAAGATGTCGATCTAATTGATAAATCATTAAAAATACATTTTACAAAATAAATTCCTAGACGTGAAAAATCACTATTATAAACTGTTAAGCTAATATCCATAAAAAATTGGATTAGAAACTAAAAATAAAAAATTTATAAAAAAGGTAATAAACCCTTAAATGATCTTATAATATTCAAGATATATTGATTTTATAATAGTTTATTTTTAAAGTTGTATTTAAAATAATTTTTATAACTTGATTAATGTAGTTGTTTAATATAGTTTTTACACTAAATGATCAACTTAATATTGAAAATTACATTTTATTACCATATTATACTTCAAATAATTTCCTGAATTATTTAAGATTTCATTTAAATATAATATTTGTTTTAGTTTTGTTTCCTAATTTGGAGGCCTAGGTGATAATAACAAAATATATTTAGGAATCAAAATAAAACATAACTTAGTTTTAAGAACATAAATAAAAATCTAAAAATTTTAATAAAAGTAATTGAATTTCTTTTAATTTCAAAGACTAATAACATAATGAAATATTAAATTAGTCATTTATATCATTTTTTACTTAATTAATACATTAATTACAAAATTGAATTCTTTTATACATATATTAGTGAAAATAGGAAGTACGTGGCTCTATATTAAAAATACAAGTAATGATGTTTGTTTGACAAATATAGCTGATAAATTAGTAGTGATTGATAAACTAGTTTCCAACTAATAAACTAGTTAGTAGTTTATAAGTTCTTAATTTATAAATTTTAGTATATAAACTAGTTTATTGAATTAGAAATATATACCTGGTTGATAATTATAAAATATTCTAGAAAGATATAATTACATAAGTTCTATTATATAGATGTCATTTATATTTTTTATAAAATATATTATTATGTAATTATTACTTTTTATTTTTTAAATATTAATTTTATTTTTTAAAATATATACTTTTTTAATTTTAAATTTATTTTTCTATAATTTTTATTTTATTTAATTTTCACATGGCATCATAAAATAACGTATTTGTTATTGTAATTTACAATTAAATCTTTTTTATTTGAAGTGCATATAAAAGTAAAAAGTAACTTAAAAAATAGTAAAAGCAGTGCAATAATTAATTGTATTTGAAAATTGAAATAGATATTAATAGATAAAAATAAACTAAACACAATAAGAAAATTATTAAAATATGAGAGATAAAAGTATAAAATAATTAAATAAGTTACAAGTTATAAACTACACTAGTTAAAGTAGCTTTATAACGTATAGGTTATAGAGGAAATATAACAATCCTAATTTTTCTAAATTAGTTAAAGTAGTTTATAACTTACAGACTATCGGAAAATACGGTAACATTAATTTTATTTGGAGAATTAGGGTTTCTAATGGTGAGTCTTTTCTTGTTTGTATATGTTTTGGTGGGAGTGTGGTGATTTTCCTTACATGATATATTTGTTTGTGTTATGTTCTTTTTGTGCAGGATTAAGGTTTTTTTTTATTAAGGACTTTGTTTCAATAATTATGAAATTTATTAAGGCACAGTGTTGAGATAAAATTCATGATTTGTTTTTAGTATTGACAATCTCATATTATTTTTTTTATAGCAAGAGAAGTTCGTACTCTACGTGTATTATATGATTGTACTATGAAGAAAATCCTTGACTTTTATGCTAAAGTGCTTGTTGATGTGAATTTATTCTCTTCTCTGGCGCAACAACTTTTGGTGGAGTGTTCAGGATTTGTCTTAGTGATTGACATGGAGTATGAACGACTTTCACCTTTTTGTTCTTTTTGTAAAATGATTAATCATACCTTATTTGCTTGTAGACACTATCTCCAAAGTTATAGATTTGATCAACAAGTGAAGTCTGAACAACTCCAACTTAAGGATAATGGAGGAAAATGTGAAACTACTTACGGAGGTGGTTAATGTTGTTAATATTGTTGCAGAATGACTCAAACATCTTCTTTAGGAGATGTTATTGTTGCTCCTAATAATGACTCTAATAAGAAAGATATCGATAGAGATGTCAAATCTTGTTAATGATTCTCAACAGGCCTCTCTAGTTCAAGATGTTGAGAGATACAACATTTTTCTCCTAAGGCCGACTTTGTTCATTAGTCTAGTCTGACTCTTTCAAAGTATTTTTTCTAAATTGTCTGTTATGAATATAAACTTGTTCCAAAATAAGTATGAAAGTGTAAACATTGTGAATTCTAATCTCTTCTTGGTTGCTCCCGCTGTCGTCATTCTAGGATAGATAATAATAGTTCTAATTCTGAAAGAATTCCTTACAGGATATTGGTTTTCAAAGTTTGGTTCCTAAGAGCTGGACAAATATTTTGGAGGATGAGACTTCTAAATCAGACTCTAATGGTCATATGATTTGGGTCACTCATCACGCATGTCTGGTAAATCACCTATAAATGTTTTTATAGCTGTTGGAAAAACCATTCAAATAACTTCTCATGGTTCTACTAGGATAAGGCTTGATGGCACGGTGACTACTGGTTTGGAAGTCTAATGTTTAATTTTAACTCTTTTGGTTTGCTCTTAACTGTTGCTTGTCCATGTCTTATGGGACTGCAATCAGATGTTGGAGGGGTGCATGTTACTGAGACTCTTTCTTATAAGTTTGAGGAGGAACATAATTTGGTTTCTAAATATTGAGTCACTTGGTTGGAGCAGGGAATTCCTTAATGTTTTGGATGAGTTAGAAGGGTGTTTTCAGGCTTTTAGAAAACCTAGGAGACGAAGAATGATGGTACCAAGGTTGCTAAAAAACCTATTATAGTAAATACGACAAAGAAAAAAAATAATGGAGGAATTTGTGCATCTCAATTTTAATTTCTTTTTTTTTTATTGTTTTGTTTTTAAACAAAGGGATACATTTTTTTTATTTTTGTATTGGTTTTCCTTAATTTTATTTATATACTTTTACATATTAACCTTGTAAGTTGGTTTAATGATTTAATTTGTTTCTTTCTTTTCAAGAATTTTGTCTAGTTCCACATGATTTTTTTTAGTAAATTTTATGTATGACGTTATGTTTAATGCGAACTTTAATAATAAAAAAACTTATATCTCCTAAAATATATTATTTAAAATATATATCTTAACAATTTTAAGCTTGTGAAACTATATTATAAACTAGTCCAATCAAATATTAGCTAGCTACTTCATCTAATATACTTCAAAATAAAATATTTATTATCATGCCTTTATGTATGACTTTAGTAAATTTTATGTATGACTTTATGTTTAATACGAACTGTAATAATTAAAAAACTTATATCTCCTAAAATATATTATTTAAAATATATATTACATTTTTAAGTTTGTGAAACTATATTAAACTAGTCCAATCAAATATAAGCTAGCTACCTCATCGAATACACTCCAAAATTAAATATTTATTATCATGCCTTTTAAACTATTTTATATTATTTTTCTATTATTCCTATTTAAACAACAATCAACAACAACCAAAACAAATTGTTTTTTTTCTCTTCGGAAGTAAAAATTACTATAAAATGTTAAATTTTAATAAAAGTAATTGCATTTCCTTTAATTTCAAAGAGTAATAACATAATTAATGAAATATTAAATTAGTCATTTATGTAATTTTTCACTTAATTAATATATTAAATAGTAAAATTAAATTTTCTATACATATTAGTGAAAAAGTGAAAGTATGTGGCTCTATATTAAAAATATAAGTAATAATGTTTGTTTGACAAATTTAGTTGATGAATTAAGTAGTAATTAATAAAGTAGTTTCTAGCTAATAAGCTGCTATAAGTTCTTAATTTATAAATTTTAATCAGAAAGATAACTTAAGTTTTCTTTATATTTTTATAATTCATAATTTTTTTATTCCATCAAATTCTATTTGTCATGCTAATTTATCACTTCAAGTTTTAATCATAATAACATTAAATCTTGAACAAGAAAGTGATTCACCAGAATACACATTAGAGGATAAGGACTAACAGTTAGTTCAGCCATTACGTTGGCTGAGAGTATCTTATATAAAGTGATACCACAAAATACCACACAAACACAACAGTTTCTCATATAACATTAAATTTCGAAACTGCAACCATTCTCTACTAATTAATCATACTTCTACCTTAAGCAAACCAAAATCTTCTTTTGTTTTTTGTTTTTTTGTTTTTCCTTAATGAGGTTCTTCGTTTCTTGCTTCGGCGGTGGTGCCGATCCTACCACCGCCACGAAGCCGGTTGTCCCTCCGCCTTCCCGGAGTCTCCGCCGCAAGTCCCATTGGAGGCCCGCCCTCGGATCAATTTCAGAGGACACCAAGCCGCCTCACAGGGAGAGGACCCCGACGGCGGCGTCCGCCGGCGACGTCAAAAAGAGGGACAACGGCGCCACTACGAAGTCTAACCGCCGTCACTACAGCCAGGATTACGACTGCGGGTACTGAAAATTTAAAAGCTTGAAATTGCAATGATCGCTTATTCTAGTGTTGTTTACCTTTTTACGTTATTGATAAAGTTTTTAATAAGCATAAAAAATTGGAATAAAATGATGTTTTAGCGTTGGGAGTTTTTAATTTTAGGTATTGGGTAGAATGGAAAACGAAGAGAAGCTAAAAACTCAGTGTGGAATTTTTCTTTGGGGAAAACTTACAAGCAAAATTACAAAAAATTCGGTGATGTTGTTCATCGTGTTTAAAGTTTTACTTTAATAATATGCAATAATATATCTAATGAAAATTCATAAAAAAACTTTAAATTTAGTTGTAAAAAACAATATTTTTTTTTGCCCCTTTTCATTTAGAGAAAGTTTTATATGATTATGGCTTGATCCTGGCTTTAACAATTTGCTTAAGTAGTGGGGTTAGATTAGAATTGTTGTAAGATCATAAATGCCATTGGGTGGGGGCATTATTGGATAAGTGGCTCTCATCAAGAATCCATAATTAAAGTGTAATCAATAAATGTTCATTCATCTATCTACACCATGTCACTATTGGTCTACTCCTTCCACTGATTCTATCTTTTAGTCTCTAGGTCAGTGCCATTGCTAACTCCCCAATCTTATCTTAACCCATAATTTTATCATTGGGAAAAAAATATAAACGTAAAGTTTGGAGTAAAATGATGCTTTCTGCCTTACTTTCCATCCCCCAAGTTGCACCGGACTAAAGATGAATTTATTAACAAAGGGTTGAATATCTTATATTATATAGTCAAATAATAATATATAAGTGAATATAAATTTTATAGGCTTAAGGAGATAATGGGCAAGATACAGAGCATGACAAATTTGTCATTGTTTCCTGAGAGTTAGAACTTTATATTTTTTTTTCTAAATCATCACATAGCTAAATCTAGCAGTTTTACGTTATCCCTTTATTGTTTTACCAAAATTTGTTGTCCTAATGACATGCAGAACAGTTTTTATGATGTAGAACTTATTTAATTTTTTTTTTTTTATTTTCTTGGCTCAGTGATAACTGGTGATGAATGTGTATTTTTTTTTATCTTGTGTTTGCAGGCGAGTTAGCATGATGCCAGCATTCTCTCCTACGCCATTCATGTTCTGAACATTACAGTTCTACTCTTAAATTGCATGTACATATTCATGTGGCTTAGAAAAAAGAATAAATTTGTAGTTTTATTGTGCAGTTGTGAATGAAAATAGGCTTCATTTTGTTTCTACATATTCATATGTGGCTTAGTCAAGAAAAATTGAAGTACATTTTGTTTCTATATGTTCATGTTGATCAAATTTTCTACAAACCGTATCTTCCAAAAGCCCTTATGATCTTTCTGGGTCATTTCTACATGTTCATGGTGATCACTCCAATCACCTTTTTTTATTAGAGGAGTTTTATTCACAAAACACAAGTTATAATAAAGTATTCTTTTTACGTCAATTATAAAACTGAAAAATTAATTTCGTCGGATAATTAAAAAGATATTAAAAAATAGAGTATACTTGAAAAAAAAAAGGTTTAAAAAATATAAAGTAAAAAAAAAGTTTGGAAAAATAAAATATCTTTTAATAATATAAAAAAATGTTTTACGTTTGAAAAAGATTTAAAATTTACAAAAAAAATATTTCAGTTGCTTTTATAGGTTTAAAAGAAAGTTCAATATATATATATATATATGGTATAGTTTAATGAAAAATAATTAAGGATTTATTGTTTTTTTATGTTTTTTCTTCCTCCCAACAAACTTTCACTCTCACGTAAGGAAAGACAAAAAAATAAAAAAATAAAAAAATCTGCTTGTACGAACGGTTAACCTCTGCAGCCAATTAAAAAATCTTCGGTTTGGCTTACAATTTGAAAACGCACGAACGCGGATGATAAGGACAAAGTTGGTATTTTGAAAAATTTATCGGCTGCAGGTAAAAAATATGGGGTGCAGGAAGTTTTTTCCCAGTTTTAAGGGCCTTTTTTTTTCACGAGGCCCAGCCCATGGAAATGGAGAATATAAGTTTAAACCTAGAGCATATAGAGAAAAAGAGAATAAAGGTGAATATGGAAAAAGAGGTGGCAACAAGGGAAAAAGAAGTAAAGGCGGAGAAGGAAGACAGACAAAAGAAAGGCGAAAGTAGAGGTCCTAAGTTCGTTAGATGAGGGAGAGTGTTTCGTGAGGGGTACATTGGTTTTTTTTTTTTTTTTTTTTTTAATTTACTTAAACGATTTTTTTAAAATATTATATAAATAAAATTTAAAAAAAATTATGTTTTCAAAACAGGACTTCTATAATGAAATATAAGTTACATGACTTTTTTTTTATTTTTTTAACAAAGTCGTACTCTTTTAATTTTTTTTTACATTAAAAGTTTATTTATTTTATTCCAAATAAAAAATATTTTATTTTAAAAAATTGTTTTTAAGTATTTTATTAATACATTAAATTCAAACATAAAAAATATTATCATAGTTTTTTTTCAAAATATATCAGAATCACATATCAAATTTTGATAATCAAATTATTTTAAAAAATATAGAGTAAAAATGTTTATATAAAAACTAAAAGAAATTAAAAATAAAAAATTTTGAATTTTAAATTTTAATTTATTGATATATTATTAAAAATGTTTCAAAATGAAAAAAAAAATTCATACAAATTTAAAAATATTATTAATCAATTTATTAAAAACCATTTTTAAATATAATAATTTATTAAAAGCTAAAAATTATTTAAATAAATTATTAAAGTAAATAGTGAACTTGTGTAATCTTGATCTACCGCTCAATTAGTTGTATAAGAAATAAACACTAAACTGGTTAAAATATATTACATTGTGTAAGGTTTATGTAATAAATGTAAAAAATGAAATTTTATCACTAATTTACTTTTTTTTTTAAGTAAAAGGGGCTGTTCAAGGAGAAAAATAATAAAAACTGTGATCTGAGAATGATATAACTATAACTAGTAGTTTCCTATGATACATGTATTGAAAAATAATTATTGCAATATATTTATGTTATTAGCTATAACTTATTTAATAAAACACTATAAGGAAAGTCTCTATTATCTACCTATTGCAAAAATCCATACGTAATACAATTAATTCGTATGTAATTAAGTTTTATTTATGGTCAGAAATTCGTAGCTAAAGTGTTTGTAAGTGGATGTCATTTACGAATTTACAAAATCTGTAGATATATAAGAGGATCATATCCATAAATAATCTTTTATGCAGATATATACAAAATTATCCGTACATAACTATTTATTAAATTATCCATATAATCATATATGGATTAATATAGGAATTTATATGTAGATAATTATATATGAATAAATTTATATAATTACATATATATATGTTTATCCATAGATAACTATGTATGGATAATTCCGTCCTAATTACAAACGAACTTATTTACATATAATTTATTAGACTTATATATATACATACTTACCTTTAAATTTATATATACCTAGTGATATATTTGTATCTAGTTATATATTTTCATATAAAATTGTTTATGAATAAATTTATATGCAATCACACATTTTTTTATAATTTGAAAGTCAAAATTCAAATCATAAATAGTATATATGATTTTGTTAAGTATTTAAGTGTGAGTCTAAATTCTATATTCGGTAGCTGAGAAAGTTAAACAATATATAAGAAAGAAGAGCTACAAACTCAAAGTCTTAAGGTTTTGGATTGAAGGTGGAATGTGGCATGGCTCATTTTCTCATTCTTGTTGTTGTGCTTTGGGAATAGGAGGAGATATGTATGAAGAGAAAATATTGTTATTGCTTTTTTCTTTTTTTTTCTGAGTCATCAATAGTTTACATTTATAATGCTTGCAGAAAAGAAAAATATCTGACTGAAATAACTTTTACAAATTAAAATCTTAACGTTTCTATGAAATAATTAAGAATGAATATTCTAACAATTAAGAGTAAATATTCTAATTAAAGATATATTCAGAAACAGAAACAAATCAATGTGCAATTTCAAAAACAAATTTCCAACACTCCTCCTTGATTTTGGAACTGTAAACTCCAATCTTCTTTCTTGTGAATTCAAACTTGCTGACTAGTAGTAGCTTAGTAAACAAATGGTTTTAAGTTTTGCAATATCATGAAGTACTCTTCATATCTTCCAAGGAACCACCCCAATCAATATTAGAATACCTAACAAACTTTGCTTTATTTTTGTTAATTGAACCATCATATACAACAATTACCTTTCTATTTGGAGGTATGTCAACAAGAGTGTTATTCTTCTCAATCATATACAACTCCCCCTCCTCATCTTTTTTCCACTTTAGGTGATTGAGAGCTTCCTCATGGTCAGCAGGTTCAAGAACATCCATATTAAATCTTTGATATATGTCAGAGAGGGATCTATTACCTCTCACAGGATGATCATCCACATTTTCTTCAGAACCTTCTTGCTCCGTTATTTTTGGAACAACATCAAGGCCTTTAATCTCTTTCACAATCAATTCTTTAGAAACTTTAACATCATCACGAGAATCCAATCCATGATTTTCCACTACTAGCTTCCCATGATTTTCTACTGTAGGCTTCCTAGACTGCTTCCTTTTATGCCAAATCTATCCTGAATTAACTACAGAAGAGTAAGCAAGATCTGTTTGCAAGTTTACCGAGAAGCTTTTGCCCTTCATCTTTATTGACATCAATTTAATGCCAGTTGTATCAAAGACTTCACAAGTTTTATCTTTG
>Ga0099824_1006139_pt1 | contig 16646 bp, 10 predicted proteins | sample SiratrowhiteBW_FD_76837 | JGI IMG/M metagenome (GOLD analysis project Ga0099824, IMG submission 76837) | Root nodule microbial communities of legume samples collected from California, USA - Siratro white BW | ecosystem: Host-associated > Plants > Roots > Nodule | place: USA: California...
AAAAAAAAAAAAAAAAAAAAATATTATAAAGTGAGAAAAAAAAAAAAAAAAAAAAATTATTAAAAATGTAAAAAAAAAAAAAAAAAAAAAAAAAAAAAAAAAAAAAAAAAGAGGACTGCGAGCATGACAATTATGTTTTGAATTTTGAATTCTTAAAAATTTTAAAATGTTTTTTTGAATTCGAAGACAAAATTAGATTTATTTCATATTTCAAGAATAAAAGAATCAAACATAAAAATATTTTCTATTTTCTGTTTTACATACATTTAGTTATTTATGACTAATAAACTTATCTTGTGTACTATTTTCCAGAAAAGTGCATACATAATCTTAATAGTAGGAGAAAAAAGTGATGGTATAATGTGGGTCCATTAACAAACTGACCGTGACCCGTGTCTTCCGGTCACAACTGAAGTTGACAGTGTGGGATCTCAGACTCAGATCCACATACTCACACCGGCACCGCCGGTTCACCAACTAATCTGAAAAAATAAATCATTATAATAAAATAAAATAAATAATAAAATAAAATAAAATAAATAATAACAATAAGATAAAATAAATGCACACAAAACGAAATCATAAGAATATAAAACAATAGAATTTGCATTTATTTTGATGTTTGTTGAGTTCTTTTGTCTCCTGGCACCACCACCTTCCGCTTCCAGCCATGGCTTCCTCCCTCGGCGAGAACCTCAACCTTCTCTCTACTCAACAGGTTCAGTTCCTCTCTCTCTATTTCTCTCTTTTCGTCTATGTTTTCATATTTGAACGAACGCTTCTGAATTTTGATTCGGTGACTCATCCAGCAAGAGTTGGTGAAGATGCTGTTGGAGAACGGCCAAGACCACCTGTTTCGAGATTGGCCTCCTCCCGGCGTCGACGACGACCATAAGAAAGCGTTCTTCGATCAGGTTTCGTGTCTTCCTTCAATTCAATTGAATAGATCTGCTACTTCCTTCGTTCATTGTCTCCCTAAACGACGCTGCGTTTTCATTAGCTGACTCTGCTCGATTCGAGTTACCCTGGCGGTTTGGAATCATACATTAAAAACGCTAAACGGCTCTTGGCTGATTCTAAGGCTGGCAAAAACCCTTACGACGGCTTCACTCCTTCCGTAAGTCTTAACAAACCTGGTTTTTATATGCTTTTGTTTTCAACATTGCATTTATAAATTTTACTGTATTCTACTGTAATAACGTTCGAATTCTCGGTTTAAACATGGAAAAATGCGTGACACTGTTTGGTGGTAATTTTGAAGGTCCCAACGGGTGAGACTTTGACCTTTGGTGATGAGAATTACATCAACTTTGAGGAAGCAGGTGTGCATGAAGCTCGGAAAGCTGCGTTTGTTCTTGTTGCTGGTGGTCTTGGTGAGCGTTTAGGATACAGTGGGATTAAGGTATGCCTTGTCGCCCTGTGTCGTTGTTTTTGTTGCTATGCTATTGTGTGTAATGCGGATGTAAACACTGATCGGAGGAGCGATTATTCTAGTGATTTTTATCATTCTTAGATAATAAAGTAATCTTCTTTAGCCTCCTGCCAAAGCAGAGTATTGTAATGTGGTAGATGTATATATGTTTTTAAGAAAGTTTGAGTTTACATAAAAGAGAAATTAACTTTTTTATATAGATTAATTCCTGATTCGTAAATCTTAATCGTAGCCTTTGCCTCTTGCAGCTTGCTCTTCCTGCAGAAACCACTACTGGAACATGTTTCATACAACATTACATTGAATCTATATTGGCTCTTCAAGAAGCCAGCTCACAAGGTAGTATCAGCTGCTTATGTGGTAAAGCAAAAAGAAAGATTGATGCACTTGTGCATGTAACTATTTAATTCAGATAATCGATAGCTTATTTAAGTTATACACAATTCAGATGACCCAGAGTCCATTTGTATTGATGGAAAATCACTTTTGCCACAAAATTGTAGAAAATGACTTGATTTTTGAAAATTTCACTGTAGAAAACAGCTTCCTCCTAGAAAACATTTTCTAGTAAATTTTTATTAGAAAACAGTTTCTGCTGTAGCAATTTGTCGTAAATTACTTAAGACTTTCTTTTTCTTCCGCCTCTCATACAAAAAATAGTCCACTCTCTTGTAGTTATTGATGTTAACTATCATATTTCAAAGTCCTTTGGAGTAATGTGTGTACTTTTCAACTTTTAGGTGAATCCCAAACACAGATTCCTCTTGTTATTATGACATCTGATGACACTCATGGACGTACTTTAGAGTTATTAGAATCAAATTCTTATTTTGGTATGCAACCCACACAAGTGACACTTTTAAAGCAGGTATCTCTGTTGATGTCTCTTAGAAAATTCTATTTGGATAAACTCCTCATTTTGTTCTTTGCATAAAAACTGTTTACAATTAATCCCTTTCATGTATTAAAGTTATAAGGGTATCAGAATTTTTTCCCTTTTGGGACCAAATTGAAAAACAAAAAAATGTTGTGAAGTACAGGTGCTAAATGCTTTTATTATTATGACTTTGACAAACCTCAGGGATCAACTTGTAAAGGTTTTTTCATGTTGGAAGAACTAAAACAAATAGATTTTTCATTTAGGAACTAAATTGAAAATGTAATGGTTGATGCTTTTTTTTTCAATTAATTCTTAATCGTGTAATTCAGGAAAAAGTTGCATGCTTAGAAGATAACGATGCCAGGCTTGCATTGGAACCACAAAACAAGTACAAAATTCAGGTAGTGATATGCAGGGTACCAGTATGATTGTGACTGGGAAGTTTATTTAGCTAAATGTAATGAATGAAATGCATTCTGTTAACCTCAGTTATATTTCAAACTAAGAGCAATCTATTGACCATTTCTCTTTGTGTAGACAAAACCTCATGGGCATGGTGATGTGCATTCACTTCTTTATTCAAGCGGGATTCTGAACGTATGGTATGACTTAAACAGTCCATTTATCTTTTAGGATCAGCTTGTGTGTTGTCAATTTCATATTTTCTATGTTGTACGTTTGAAAATCTTTTCAATACATTTTTCTGAATAATTTAAAGAATACTCTGAATTTATTTGGGCACACCCAAAAAACTATTAAGTAAAACTATAAATATTGATTTTCAATTCTGTAAATTGACGGATTGGATTATGGAAGTCCAAGAAATTAGAAGCGCAAAGGGTATACTTCTAACATTGACTTATATATTTATAATTTTATATATGATTTTCGTTTGTTAGGCATGATGCTGGGTTGAAATGGGTTCTATTTTTTCAAGATACAAATGGGCTTCTGTTCAAGGTTAGTTATTTTGGCATTTACTTTCTGAGTTCAGATTCAGACGCACTTGGTTTTCTATCAATATATTTTAAATATTCATTGCCTCATAATTTGAGAATACAGGCAATTCCAGCAGCACTGGGTGTCAGTGCTTCCAAACAGTACCATGTTAACTCTCTTGCGGTACCTCGGAAAGCAAAAGAAGCTATTGGTGGAATCACCAGACTCACTCACTCTGATGGTAAGCTAATTGTTTCATCCCCCACCGACAAAGAAAACAATGCTAATTCTGGGCTTAATGTTACTAATGTGGGTGAGAATAATAGAATTGCTTTTTGTGCATGTCACAGTGGGACATAACTTCTTTCTTACCTGTAAAGTAATTTGAAACTGTAAATTTAATGAATATATTATTGTTTATCATAATTACATGTTGGGAATATGTTAGACAATGATAGTCTCTGGAAGAAAGATAGTTTATATGATTGAACTTGATATTGATGTCGGCTTGTAAACTGCTTGCATTTTTTCGTGACTGATAAAAAAGTTGTAAACACTGCATTATCAGGAAATCTTGTCTTTAACCGACTGTTATACAAATATGAGAATTTAGTAGGCCTATAGTATCTACTTTGATAACACGGGTATTCATAATGCTGAAACAGTTTGATGCTGATCTTCCATGTATTCACTTGACCTTATAGAATTCACATTGTCAAACCGTAAATTTGTGAAAACTAAATGTTAACATTTAATTCACTGGTTAGTGGGAGATATCCTTTCCTTTGAGAAAAACAAATATTTGAAGTGAGTTCAAAGTTTGAAATCCAGAACAATTGTCTGCAGCTAAAGTAATATGTTGCCACGTATTTTTACATTTTAACGAGACTTTTAAAGTAGTATTTCTTATACTTTTGGATGCTTTACAGTTTTATTCAATTGTATATTAATATTTTATAAATAATACTCTCTATCTTGACTTCATTATATCAGTGCCACTTTTTATGAATTTTCCTGAATTTGTATTTTTACATTTATTGATGATTAATTTGAATGCATTATCAGGGAGGTCTATGGTGATCAATGTGGAGTACAATCAGCTAGATCCTCTTCTCAGAGCAAGTGGATACCCTGAAGGCGATGTAAATTGTGAGACTGGCTACTCCCCATTTCCTGGAAATATTAACCAAGTAACCTTTTTTTCGGACTTCCTAACCCTTCGCTCTCATGGAATTTACCTTTTCGATTATCTGTTGTTGGGATGATTATTATGCTTATCTGCATTGCTCTGAAACACCATCTGTCTGTGATAACCATGCTTTGGTTATAATTATATCATTATAATTATGTCCTTATTTAGCTTAACTATGCCATGATTATACCATGATTGCATAGTGACAATATCTTATTCTAACAGTTGATTTTAGAGCTTGGTCCTTACATTGAAGAGCTCTCAAAAACAGGAGGTGCCATACAGGAGTTCGTTAACCCAAAGTAACTGTTCTTCCTCATACCTACTATTCTTTTTATTTGGGAAAAATCTAAAAACATTCCCGTAATTCGACCATGTGTGCTTTGGTCTTGTTACATTCATAATGTTTAAAATGTACGTAAACTTTTTTAGTTGTGCACTTCAATTTATCGCAATTGTTAATAAAAGGGATGGAAAAGTACATGTGCCAACTATCTGCTTATTTTAGGACCATTTTTAAACAGTTGTGGTGTAATTGGAGCAAAAGTACACAACTGAATAAGTTTGATTTGAGGATCATTTTGCTCGTTTTGAAAGTACTGAGACAAAGTGCACGTGTCAAAACATATACCTTTCTTGATTTTCCTTTTTTGTTGTAACACTTTGGTTTAGGATGCTTCAATTTTCTTTGATTTCATTGTATGCTTTTTTAGCATTAGACTTTACTTTACCATTTTTTTTTTTTGTCTTTTCTTTTTCCGGATACATCAATATTATCTTAAGAATAGAAGTCATTTTATATGTTGGTAGTGAATAGCAGTTTTTAATGGTAACTTTGTGACCAGTTTACAAAGAACATGCTTTTGTTTAATTTCTGCCCTCCATACATTTTAATAAAAAAGTGTTACATATTAAAGCTGGTTTTAGTTGGACGGTTAAGCAGTCAATCTTTACCTATATAAACAAAACATACTTGTATTGGTTTTTTACAATCAATGAAAATACACATACCTTGTTTCTTTGCACCCTTCTCTGTGGTTTCTTTTCTTGCGCACCCTCTGTTCTAGTTTAGATCGATAGGAAATCCCCCTTTAGGGATCCCTTCCTTTGTTAGTGTTCTTTGGTGACTCTCACGAGTATCCTGGATCTTTCTTCTATCAAAAAGTTGATTCAGATTACTAGTTTTTATTACTTCTAACTGGTAGTTCATTATTAGCTGAATTCACCAGCCTCCTAAAGTTCATTTAGTTTATTGATAGTGATGTGGACATGGTTATAAATAAGTAACATCAATTTTAATCATATTGTAGTTCTGTAAACCACTGTTACACTTTCAGGAACATATGGTACATGTCTTCTTACTGTTATATTGTCAATGTTATATCATCATGCTATATTTTCTTACTGCAGATATAAAGATGCCAGCAAAACTTCATTTAAGTCGTCAACTCGACTTGAATGTATGATGCAAGACTATCCAAAAACATTGTCCCCATCTGCCAGGGTTGGGTTCACGGTAAATTATCTGTTCGAGATCAATGTATAAATCTTAACAAATCATTGCATATCGAGCTTGGCTGTCCCATCCTTGGACTTAACCTATTAGGTTACAGATGGAGTCCGTCCATGCTGCTTTGTTAATGGATGTTCGGTTGTTATATTTGGTGCTATCTAACCGGTCCTATGTAATTTTGTAGGTGATGGAAACATGGCTTGCTTATGCACCTGTCAAGAATAATGCTGAGGATGCTGCTAAGGTACAACATAAATTGTAATATACTAATTTCGCATGGAGAAACAAAATTGATAAAAAGAGACAGAGGATAAAATGCGTTTTGAGCCCTTGATTCCCTATTGAAGTGTATGCAATTCTTAGTTGAAGTAGACTGGAAAGGTCTAACCTTAAGTTCGTATGCAATTAAAAACTTTGGATTTGAAATGCTATCTTGACGGTAGAGATTTTGAATAATGTTATCTTAATTCACTAAAAGTTTTAAAAGAGAGAATATTTCTTATTTATTTTGCTAATTTTACTGAAGGTGCCAAAAGGAAATCCATACCATAGTGCAACCTCTGGAGAAATGGCTATCTATCGTGCAAATAGCATTATTCTCAAAAAGGTAATGTAGTGCTTTTCCCCTCAAGTCTTGAATGCCATGACGCGTTGGTTTATTCTGTTATTAGAAATGTCTTGATTTTTTTATGATTTTATTGCAATTATAGGCACTAGTTTTGAAAATGTTGGCTTGTTATTTTAGGTAATTTAAGGTATTTGTGATAGAATTGAATTCCTTTTAGAACTCTATATGGACTATAGGAGAGTTCTATAGATTGTTTTGTTGCCATGAAGCTCTCACATGTCTATAATAGGGCCTGTTTTATATAGTTATTTTTGCTTCGAATGTTATTCCAAGGATCAAACTTGTCTCCAGGTTGATTTTAGAATTCCTAGGTCTGTATATATAGTTATTTTTGCTTCGAATGTTATAAGGTCTCGTCTTGCCTCATTTTGTGCTTTTGTCTAACTCTGAGATGCAATTGTTAGAACTACAGCCTACATCAGACAACTGAGTAAGCTAACCCCGCATTTTCTCCTGCCAGGCCGGTGTCCAAGTAGCAGAGCCAGTTTTGCAGACCTTCAATGGCCAAGAGGTTGAAGTTTGGCCTCGCGTCACGTGGAAACCCAAATGGGGTCTAACTTTTTCTCGGATTAAGAGCAAAGTCAGTGGAAATTGCTCCATTTCCCTAAGGTCTACACTGGCCATCAAGGGTCAAAATATTTTTATTGAAAATCTGTCCTTAGACGGGGCTCTCATCATTGATGCTATGGATGATGCAGAGGTATGGCAAGACAATTTATCAATATTTATTTTTTTATTTCCTAGAGTTGCATTTTGATAGACAGAGGACCAGCTACCATTTGATGTATGACAGACATTACTAGAGTTTACACCTCCTCATACACCTCACTATTATCTACTAAACTTCTAATTATTCAAACCAGATATGCTTTTTCTCATGGGTGTCAGTGCCCGTTTGGAGGATAACTTTTGTTGAATACTCAAAAACAGTTTTAGCCATAGTTGATAGCACAGATGTAGGATGGGGTGTGCTAACGAGATAATTACGGGATATATAGTTTCAATTTTCAACAGCAATAACATAGATTGAGTACTCAAATTACATAGCAATCCATGAAACTAGTCGAGTCTAGCTTTTCTTAATTAATACCCAACTAAATAGTCCTGTTCTCGCAATTTAAATGAAAGACTTTCTTAAAAGAAAAATGAATCTCCTGAACACTAAATTCCCAACTTAAAATTTCCTACTCCAACAATTGCACATAGTCTAGTGTTTCCTATTGTTAGTTTTATTATTATACTCCACCACTGATGCACATGTTACTGTATGTTGAATATTTTAAACTGATGCTGGAATTTATTTTAAAAAATTAGGTAAACGTGAGCGGTTCAGTTCAAAACAAAGGTTGGATCCTTGAAAGTGTTGACTATAAAGATACGACGCAGCCTGAGGTACTGAGAATCAGGGGTTTTAAATTTAACAAGATTGAGCAGCTGGAAACGAAATACTCTGAGCCCGGCAAATTTCACTTGAAGGCTTGAACATGCATGCTCTGGCAAAGAAGTTTTAGCTTTCATTCTACATTCATTATTATTTGTAACGTGTCTTTGGTTCTTGTGTCATGAAGTTTTGCATAGTTTCACTCTCTTCTCCTAGCCTTTGGTGTACTATTTTGTTCATAAGTTTTGTCCCCACTTTTATTAGAGAAACTATTTTTACAGTTCTGGTTCAAGGTGTAAAGAATCTGAGTCCATTTTTATTGCTGTGGTAGAAAATTAAGCAGATTCATCATGTGCCATATGAAAGAAGGTTGACGTGCATCTAATAATGTGCCAACGAGAAGTTTAGCCATCCTATTTCTCAATCTAATGATTCCTTTTTTATAGTTTTGTTGCATTCAAGGGGCAAAAATTTTAACTGCTTAAACTAAATTAATCTAACATCTATGTACAGAAGAGACACAACAAACTCATTCCCCTAATAAAGGCTCGCAAAACATATTTTGTCTAAAACATAATTACATGTAATCAAAACATATCAATTCAAATTACTAATAAATTACTAAACAAAAATAAGTTTATTCTGTTTTACTCCGTATAAAAGAATATGATTGTGAAAGAAATGAAAATTGAGATTAGAATTAGAAAGATAAGCGTGAGCTTGAGAAGGAAAGAGAACCATGGAAAAAGAGATAAAGAAAAAAAGGAACTAAAAGAATGGTACTAAGGCCAATGATTGCATTTGTGCTTAATTAAGAGCGGAGAAATGACTGTTCAAATTGAACACGAATTGGTTATTTTGTAGCGTATCCTGTCTATATTGAAATATGTGCCAAACATAGCCCTAAATATCCTGGTTTATCACCAAATTATTTGCATAATAAGTAGCAAAAGCTGAACACGCAAGGGCAAGGGACTTAAACAAATCCACAAAAACGTTAGGATATATTTTATATAAAATCAGAAAATAAAAACAATATTTTTTAGTCACAAATAAAAAAATAGGTTTTTTTTAGTCACAAATAAAATAAAGTTGTTGTTCACAAATAAAAATAAAATTTAAATATACTTTTAGGTTAAGTTTGTTTTTTTATTTAAATTTAAAATAAGCTATAAGTTACTATATAAATTATTTGTAAATGTTAGTAATGTAAGTGAATTTTTTATGGAAAAAACTTATGAAGTGTATTATGGTTAACGTTTTCCAAATTTAATGGTACTTGAGACAGAGAATTAAAATAAATATTTTTTAAATTATAAAGATTAAAAAATTAATTTTCAATTTGGAAGGTATAAAATAAACATATTTTAAATTTAAAGAAGTAAAACATGTAAATATTATATGACAGCTATATAAAAGTTGTCGAATATATTATGTGTGATGTGGTTAATAATAAAATTGTTTCTGATTCACACCCTATACTGGTCACAGATAGGCCTATGAGTCACATCAAGCATGTGAAACAAAAATTTCAAGAACGTCATTACTATTTTTTTCATCTTAAATTTGAATCCTTCCAATAAAATAAAATAAAGATTTACTACAAGAGAAATGATATTAAAAGTTAAAAACTTTTTATTTACTACAAGTAAATAAGAAACAACATACTGATATAGTATTCATAAAATAATAAATATATATTAATATGATATTGATAAAATAATAAATAAAATATTCAAACATATTTAATATACAAATAATTATATACAACAATAAATGGTTAAAAGGAAAAAAGAATAATTATGTAAATGATGTGAAAAACTATATAGGTCAGTTAATCAACTGAAATACACAACCTATCTCACATTTTTTAATGTGATTGTCGTTTCTAGTAGTTATTATAACAATCTAGGTGTGGTTGTGATTATCATGGTAATGCAAAAAACTATTTTATTATGTTATATTATCAACACTAATGGTTTATTTGGATAGCAATGATTGATATTTTAATTTTTTATTAATAAAATTATAAGATTATAAAGTTTTTTAGTGGCTAAAAATAATTAAAAATAAATTATGATTAATTTGTTGGGTGGGATGGATAAATTATTATTTTTTAATTAATGAAATTTTAAGAATGCTAATTATTTTAAAATAAAAAATAAATTATTGTTTTTAATATTATTATTTTATAAAATTATTTTGATTATTGTTATAATTTTTAATTTTATTATATTACTTTCGTTATTATTTTATAATTTTGTTATTTTAATTGTTATATTTATTATTTATGATTTTTTAATTTTTAACATTAATATTATTAATGTTTTATTTTAATAATTATCTTATTTTTATTATTGTGAAAGTGAAAAAAAAATTGAAATGAAGAGAATTACTTCCTATACCTCTTACAAACATGCATCCTATCATCTAAACTACATCCCATTACAACAATTAAAAAGTATTTATAATCGATTAGTATATGGTAATCAATTATGTAAGAAAAAAATAATAATAATTGATTGTATTCCAAAAAATTCACTAATTATCACCGTTTTGCCTAATCGATTATTAATACAAAAAAAAAAAGAATGTTATAACATGACTTTTTTTCGAGAATCTCTTCACCTTGTAAGGAAACCCTTATCCCCTCTTTCAAGTCGCCTCTCTTTCTTGTCAAATGAATAAAAAAATCAACTCAATTGTCTTTTTTATCTAATTGATTAAAACGTTAAATTAAGCTTTTATTTGAATAATTAAGTAAAAAAAAAGAAAAAAAAATAGAGAATCAAATTGTTTAGAGTAAAAAAAAATAGAAAAAAATAAAAAACTAGCAAATATTTATGAAATTTAATTGATGTAATAGAGTAAAAATTATAAATTAATACATTTATAATATCCACCAAATTTTTCGTGTGAAAAATGAAATTTGATTAAGATTTAAGAAGTATTAAAAAATATATTACCCTTTCCGAGTTAAACCGTCTATCTTATTTTGGGTGATTATTTATAAAATAATAATTAATTATTTGATATCATATGTGCGTATAAATTAATTTAATGTAAAAATAATTTCAATCAGAATTAGGGTAAATATTAAATTAAAATAAAAATAATTATAAAATTTTAATATATAATAGATATTATATATTATAATAAAAAATTAAAGTAAGTTATTTCATAAAGCACCAACATTTAAATTTATTTATATATTATTTTAATGAATTATTTTACTATTTTAATGATTTATTTTATCATAATAAAAAGTTAAATATTAATTATATTTAATTAGGTTAAAAAATTATGGATTATGTTGATACATCTATTATGTATTATGTATTATTAGCTAATCCATTACCATATTATGTCTGTTTACATAATTGATCTTCACGTATAAATTATTTCTTTTTTATTTTTAAATAATTATATATTTTGTTTCTCGTTTTTTCTTTTTGGTCTTATGCTTTCAATTCTTGGAAGCAGACATTTAATTTATTTTGAAACATATTTTCCCTTCATTTTCTCTGCCCTTGTCTTCCTTCTCTTCCTATTTTGTCTCCATCTGCCATAACAACCCTATTCTGGGAATTAACAACCCTTCGTAGACCCCAAAAATCACCCTTGACTCCTCCTTAGCCCACACGCGTTCTCAACGCGCAATGTTTTTTTTTTTTTTTTTTTTTTTTCCTAATAAGTCGGTAAAGAAAAACAATATATGTTTGATCGAGGTGGTATCTGAGAATCACCCCTCAGAATAATCATTGTTATATCACATCGTTCATGCTCGGAAATCATATTTAACTACGAAATCGAACAAGTGTCTGTGTCTTTCACAAGTCTCCGTTGACTGTCACCGCAACTACACTTTCTTTTTCTTTAACTCAAATTGGATTCAACTCACCGACTAACATATGAAAAATATACTGTGGTGACCAATAAGTTTTGGATTTTTTTTATATTGACTTCTCCCCAATAAACCAGCTCAATAAAGAAAAAAAAATTCATATCAGTAATTTGACAGATAGGAAAAAAATTAACATAATAAATCCCAGTAAAGATTATTAGAAAATAATATTATGGGTTGACGTAATCGTAAACACTGTGTAGTTACATTAGGAACTACTTAATGACGAATTTGATGCTTAATCTTGTTCCTTCAGAGAAAATAGCAGGAAACTTCGTACAAATTGGCTTGGCGTAGACCATTCTCCTCAGTAATGTCATTGATTGATGAAATTGGAAACTTTTGGGGTCCACAACTATAGTTATTCCCGTACACAAAGGACAGCCTTCACAAAATATTCATATAAATACTCCCAAATACAACACATGGTTTGGTAAACATATAAAGGTATTGGTGAGTAATAATAAGCACCAAAAGAAGAGCAGAGTGCATGATATTTTGTGATATTTATAAACCCTTTAGCCTTTAGATTTGTGTTGCTTTGAATATGTGTCTCCTTAACGAATCTGATTTGAAGCGTATTTTTGAGAAAGTGGACGTGAATGGCGATGGGTTGGTGAGCCTTGAGGAGCTGAATCGGATGCTTGAAATGACCGGTAATTGCAGCTATAGCATACAGGAATTGGAATCGCTGGTGGAAAAGCAGAACCTTGATTTCAGCGACTTCTTGTTCTTTTACAGCTCCATTTCGGAGCAGCAGAGTGGAGAAAGTAGAGGAGGAGGTGGTGGTGGTGACACAGAAGAATTGGAGAGCGACCTGGTGAAAACCTTCAAGGTGTTTGACTTGGATGGAGATGGCTTCATCACCAGCCATGAGCTTGAGTCTGTGTTGAAAAGGCTTGGCATGTGGGATGAAACCCATTGCAATGATTCTAGAACCATGATTCGATTCTATGACACCAACTTCGATGGTCGTCTTGATTTTCAGGAGTTCAAGAATATGATGTTGGTTTCCAAAGCCTGATCATTCATTTTACAACATCATTCTTCTGCTCTCATTAATCGTTTCTGTTTGTGTATATATGTGTTTTTGATGATTATGTACGTTATTCGTGATGTTCTCTGCTCCTTGTATGCAACTATATTAGTTGGTGCGAAAAACTTACAAAGAATCTGATTTTTGTTCTTAGTTTTTTATCATGTCAGTTTTATCTGTTATTAGTTTGTATTCAAATCTAACTAGTTAATTTTAGTAGTGTTTTTTGTAATCACATATGAGGTTTTAATTTGGTATATATTTTTTTTCATAAATTTAAAGTTTGAATGAATTGGAATTTTTAATTTTGAAATTATAATGTTAGCAAAATCAGCAGTCATAATGGATGAAGTTCCATCCATGTCAAGAAAAAAGAGAATGAGAAAATATTTGTATGTTGTTTTTTGGTTTTTAGAATGCCTATTTAAAAACTAGTTTCAAGATTTGATAGAGTTTGGACGGGAAATTAGTCGTATGGAAATATTTCAGAAGAATGATTCAAAAACAAAAAAACGAAAAGGAAATTGGATAATTCTTTTTATATTTTCTCTTTTACTAAATAAAAAATACAATTATTGTGTCTTTCTCTTTTTTATTAACAGAAAAATAATAAAAAAATTTAGTTGAAGCAGTTTTATGTGGTTAAGCCGGTGTAGAAGTACAAGGTTGAAGAGTTTCGTTTACACAACTGAAAGTGTGTAATGTACAACCAAAAATGGCTGCGCGGGGGCTTATGTAGTTTTTCGTGCATACATTAATCTTTTTTCACATTTACTAAAATTAAGAAAAATATTTTTCTATGTGATGTTCTTTTGACTGTAAGAGGCTAAGTTTTAAGTCTTTAATTATAGTTTTTTTTTTTTTCCTCTTGTGTTTATCTTTAAAGAAAAGAGAAAAACCAGAGAGGACTTTTTATAAAATGATCTCACATATTCTAGAGGAACCATTGTAGTTGCATTTAACTAGCTATCAATGAAAGCATAATTTCTTATAATAACATTAAAAGTCTAAGCTAGCCATAGACTTGTTAAATTAAAACCAAATGATATTGACTTAGGTACCTCTTTTATTAATCTCTATGCCCAAACATTCAAAAATAGTCCATATAATTCAATGGATATTTTTTAAACCTTGGGCATCCAAATACGCCATATTGTTTTAAAAAATTAATTGTCAGCAAATAATAATTAAATTTGATAGTACGAAGTTTTTGTACTATTGAATTAACAAAAGTTGTTTTTCTAAAATAATTTTATTGAACTTTGCAACGACGACATGAAAACTTCATTTCTAACACTATATTTTACTAATTTACAGTACATAAATTATTATATTTCTCATATATAAAAGTTGTAGTTTGCTAAATTATATTTATGCTGTCAAAACTATGAAAATTAATTTAGCACTCCCATTTGAAATTTGAAAATGGATTTCCACAATCACAGAGAAAAATTATCGTCTCTTCATTGCATTAAATTTTTTATAGCAATAAAAGCTTATTTCAAAATACACAAGTGTCAGATAAACTACACGTTACAAAATGAAAATCATTAAATAAGACTGAATTGTGACTACACGTTATAAAATATATTATTTTTAAAATAATTCTACTCTCTCTGTAAATAATTCATTTTATTGAAATAAAAAATAATTGATTTGGAAATAAATTAATATTAAAAGATATATTTCATTAGAAGTTGAATATATTAATTAATTTAATTTTAAAATCTAAAACTGTAGTTACTACGAGCAAGAAAGTGCTCTCTATCTTCCGTAACCATTTATACATAGTAACTAGATGACAGGTAGGGCATGAGAAGTGATTTTAGGAGAAATTTCATTCTTTAGGTGACATTATTTACTTGCAAAACCTAAGTCATATGTGGCATCAACCATTGTATCTTTCTTGAACCAATTGTCAAATTTTAAAACTACACTATTCATTTCTTTCTATGATCATCCATTTGGTGGCTTTAAATAGCTCAAATTTCATAATCAATTCATTTGTTTCCTTGGTCTTATTTTGTGGCATTAATAAATGGCTCATGTGCCAGGTCAGCATAAATCAGAGCTTAAATTTTATATCATCATGACATAAATAAATACATCATTTAGTATTTTTTTTATCTTTTAATTGAAATTTTTTACTTTTTAATAAATAAAAAAATAATTTATTTACTTATTTAATAAAATAAATAATTAAATAATTTTTTATTTCAAAATAATTAAATAATTTCGAGTTTTAAGAAAAATGGTTATATAATGTTTACAAAATTATATATGTTTAAACTATATTATTTTTATTTTTAATTAATTATTTATAATAAAAAAATAAAATTATAAAGTTTTTTAATATAATAAAAATATGAATACACGTACGCAAAAACGTGTGATTTCACCAGTCAACCTCATGTTTTTATGAACGTTAATTATGGACATAATTATGAGAAGAAAAGGAAAACAAATCAACAAACACAGAGTACTATACAAAATTAATCTATATGTCATGCACAAACAAGAATTACAGCACCTTAAATAAGATTAATTTTTTTAGTTTCTAGTAATTTTTAACTCAACTTCAATTATATTAAATAAATTTTTAAAAGATGGCATGACCCTATGGTAGAATAATTTTTTATATTAAATAAAAAATAGAAAGAGATTTAAGATACATATATTCCATTGATAAACCAAGTCTACTACTCCTTGAAAGGGGAAGATTGAAGGTCTTTAAAGCAATTGGATGGTATTGGATGATCTTTAAATACTATACAACAGTTTTGACCATACTTCTGAGGTCATTTTGAACACATTTTCTTCTTATTTGTTTATTGGCATTGCTGCGAAATTTCTCAAATCAAGTTCACATTCTTTGACAAAATGTTTAACCTGTGAAAAATCAATTTCTTTCTATGTGGCATGAGTCATGGCATGGCACCAAGAGGACAAAAAAGAATAATCAAATTGTATTATTCAAGAAGAGATGTGTTATATAGGTGTGCATAAAATGATAAATAATTGTTTAACATACTTAACTAATTATTGAACTGCCATATGTAAACCCTCAAGTAGTTTTAACCTTGAATATGACAATACGAAACTGAGAGCTACGTTATTATGATCTGGTGGACTTTTTCATAAGAATTTTCGAAAAAAAAAATAAAGGTTTTTGTAAGTTGAATATAGTTGTAGAGAAATTAATTTTCTCTTTTTCCTTTAAAATGTTTATGAAGATGTTTGTCTAAATAAGTTCTAATTTAATTTGTAATTTTTTAAAGAAATTTTAGAAAGTAATTTAATTTTAGAAAGTAATTTATTAGTTTTTGAAGATTTTGAAAATTTGAGGATTAAATATGTTCCTTTATCAAGAATTTTAAAAGAAATTGAAATTTTAAAAATTTATAAGAATAATTTGATTCATTAAAATTAAATAATTGAAAATTTTACCTAACAAAAATTAAATTAGAGATATTTCATACTCTCTTCTCTCTTGAATTTGTCTCATTTCTTATATTATCTTTTTCATCCAATCTTGGTCGGTGTATGAACGTTATTAACTAAACATCATTTTTTAAAGTGATGTCGTCAGAGTTTTCTTCCAAGTTCAGAGTTTTCTTCCAAGTTCAATTGAAACTATTTTTCTCTTTTCGTCACTAAAATTTTATTTTGTCAATACAGTTAATGTTATTTATTAGCTCATCTCGATCAATTTTCTCTTTATCAACATATATAGATGATATT
>Ga0099824_1006143_pt1 | contig 16640 bp, 8 predicted proteins | sample SiratrowhiteBW_FD_76837 | JGI IMG/M metagenome (GOLD analysis project Ga0099824, IMG submission 76837) | Root nodule microbial communities of legume samples collected from California, USA - Siratro white BW | ecosystem: Host-associated > Plants > Roots > Nodule | place: USA: California...
AAAAAAAAAAAAAAAAAAAAAAAAAAAAAAAAAAACTAGTTGGTTTCTACTACTCCATACCCAGAAAACAAAAAAGGTTTTTTTTTTTTCAAAAGAATAAAATAAAAGCATCACCATCAAGCACATTACCAATAACCACCCATCAAAAAAGAAAAAAGAAAGATCAAGTTTTTACAAAATAAAACAAAAGGGGTCCAACAAGCAGTGAACTTACGCCAAGGAGGAGGACTAGTGATGCAGTAGGAAACATTTGGAAGTTGATCTTTCACAGGGTGCGGCTGAAGCTCTTCCGGTTTGGGTGGTGGTGCAACTCCTGCCATGTTACTACCTCTCTGACCCCAGTGAACTTAGTCAATTCCAATGCTCTTAAAACCCAACAACCAAAAAGAAAAGAGAAAGGTTGTAACAAAGTAACAAACAATACCAGTTAGCAGAAAACCAGAACTTTATTTTCCCACAGACAAATATAAGCAGGATAATAAATGCCAATGGTGTGGAAAACAAGACAAGAATCAAGATGAACACTTTCCTCTAGGGAGTAGGGGGGAATGCAGGAAAGGACCACGGGCAAGTTCAGGGGTGACAGACACACCTTGTCAGTAACCTTATGCAATGCAACAAATGCAGGGAGATTTCTTGGCCCAACAAATACAGAATATGGAAAAAAGCAAAATGAGTCAGACTCCTCCTTCACCCCTCCTAAAGCAACAACCAACCAAATTGCCCTCTCACCAAGTGACCATTGCTTTATATTTGTAATAATATTCCAATATTCTAATCTAAGATTAAAAACAAAAATATTATTACTATTTCTAGTTGGCATTTAACAAGAAGCACCGTCCTTAACTTTTAATAAACTGATTTAATTTTGTATTTATTGTTTCACCACAGCTATTAATATTTTTCAAAAACTTTAACTCATTAATCAGAAACTCCTGAAAACTGTCCCTCTCACGCGTTTCTGCCTATAATATAACCTTACACACACCAAAACACTGAATATTACACAAATTCGAAAGTAAGATAACTAAAATTTGTTTAATTAAATAATCACATAAGACCCTCTTGACAGCACTTTTTTCTTTGTTTTATCACATAAGAAAGTTTAACATTTGACCATACTTTTGCTTCTCTCAGCCAATGTACCTTAGTTCTGACTAGTGACGCAAATGATAAGAAGGGTTATCTTTTACCTTGACCCAGAATTTGAAACTTAAAATTACTACCCTTTTGAACAAAGGCATGAACAATTTTGAATTTTTATGAGAAATTACAAATAATTTAAGCTAACTTTAACTTCTAAATGTAGATAAAGTGGGTGGAATATTTTCTTTAAAAATGAATTGGAAAGTGCAGACTGAGTGTAAATTGTGACTTTTCATTGAATTTTGCAGGTTTTGTGCAACAGTTTAATTCCTTATTTTTATTAAATTGTCAAATATTAGCACAGACTTCTGTCATGTCTCCCTCTTTTCTTGTTCATTGAGGGTTTTTCATGTCATCTGCCTCTGAGTTGTCATTATTGGATGCTTTCCCTTCCTCTGCTCAATTAGGAAATCCTTGCTAATGTGACAGTGATCACACAGAAACTGTATCTTTGTAAAAAAAACTTATAATAGTTTAAATAATGTAATCATTGTTATTACTTTTATTTTATTTTAAAAATATAAAGTCACTCTCTTTTGCTAATATTAAAGTTTTTTAAATAGAAGATAATTTTCTTAATATTAATGTAGCTTCATTACCTGATAAAAATAACAATGACACTTCATTACCTAAATTTAATTAAGTTATTTTTCTGTTAAGATGATATTTTTAGTTAATCTCATTTTTATGTGTACTTCAATATATTTAACTTTTTATGCATATATCTATTTGTGAGGAGAACTTAGTTCAGTGAAACCGACAACTTCTCCACATTAGAATGAATATGGGGATTTGGTTTTCATTTTTGCATGATCATGGAAACAGGCATATATCCCAAGTTACAAAGATCATTGAATGAACAACATCAAAGGTACAGAGATTTTATCCAGGAATCAATTCTGGTATCCTTTTATGTTAATGGCAACGGTTGCATTCCATTTATTTCCAATTTCACTTTGCTTAAACAATATTCATTCATCAAATTTAATAGGTGATTTTTGCTTACTTGTATATTTTTTTATTTTAAACTTTATACTTTAAAATATATAAAATACACTTTTGGCGTATGAATTATACCAGTTTTTATAATGTTGGTAACTGTTTGCATTGACTTTGAAACTTGCGGTGCTAATTTATATATTGAGAAAACTAAGTTAACTGAAGACTTGAAATTTGTAGAGCATATTTTTGTCTTGAAAAGAACAGTGAGTTTGAGTGTATAACTTAAATTATATTTTTTATATTATATTTTATCAAAAAGTTATGAACAGTTATTTCGTGATTTAGGGATACAAAATTTGACTAGGAGATACTTCGATTTGACCCATCTTGCTTATGTTGTTAAAATCAAAATAAAATAAAATAAAATTATATTGTATTATTTAAATAATGTAAATATAAGACAGTACTATAAATTAAATTTATGTCACCTTATTGAAATACGTGCTCTGTAATATTGAAGTCAGTCAAAAACTATGCCAACTTTATCAATAGGTTTACACGGCTTCTTCTAGTATTCATAAACTGAGCTGTATAATTTTCATAATTAACACCACAGCAAGATTTGATTAGGCTCCAACCCCACCAATCTCCTTTGCAAGTGAATGTGTTAAGGATATTAAAAAAATTAAAATACTTTCTTTTTGTTCCGATTGTTCTTCTTTTACAAGTGTTATTTAAGGGTTTCTTATAAATAAACAATATATAATAAGTTTGCCAGTTTTAATAAAATAATTATAAATTCTTTTATTTCTAATTAAAATCAGGAGAGAAAAGTAACTAACATTATGGTGAACTTTAAAAATAACATTTAAATAAAAGTAAAAATCTCTTTATTAAAATACTTAAAAAGAAATGGAAAAGATATTTAATTAAATTGAACTAAATTATAAGAAAATTGGTCTATTTTTATTAAAAACTAAACTAAAATATTTTTTAGTTTAATTTTTAAAAATAACTTACTAAAAAGAGCATTTAAGTGTTCTACTTTAGTTAAATGAAATCTTATCTACATTTATATTATTATTTATTACATATTTTGTAATATCTACTAATCAATACAAGATAAATAAATATCTACATAATACTTATATTATTTTTTATAAATCTTTCAAAAAAAATGAAACTTCTCTTTCACAAGAAAATCACATAATATATAACAGACAACATATAAATATATAATAATTTTTTTATCTCTTTTTAACATATCTATATTGATATAAACAAACAAAATTTTAAAAACAAACTTGTATATATGAATTTATTGATATATATATATATATATATATATATAATGAATGATGTCTCATCCATATACTCTTGTAATCTTAAATTCATTCATTGAACATCTATCAAAAATCAAGCTTCTATCTCTCAGTTAAAATGTTATATAATGTAATGAGTTACTAACATCCTATATCTCAGACACTTAACTCTACTTTCGAAAGATTAAATAAATTAAAAAATATGTGTTTATCATACTATCTTCACCAAGTTGTTACCATAACAAAGCTATATAATAGGAACTGAATTCACTCATAAGACAAAGTAAATCCATATGACCTATACATTTTTGTACCACATATACCACTTAATATTTTACTCTATGTGAGTCTAATATTAGTAGACTCAGGACCATCTCTTTTAAAATTTTAAATTTAATACATAACCTAAATATCTCTTCTATGTGAGTTCAATATTAGTATAGTTAGGATCATATCCTTTAGAATTTCAAATTCAATACACAACCTGAACATAATATTACTTCCTTAAAAATAACTATATTCACGATACTTCACATGTCATATTACAACTATATAATCATAGATATTCATTCGTGTATATATATATATATATATATATATATATATATATATATATATATATATATATCCAACTCAATTTAAATCTTGATAAATTGAAATTCATCATTCATTTAATCATAATAATATTCAAATACTATATATTGATCAAATATAACAATATAGTGAAACATAAACAAATTTTAGCATTTAAAAACATTTAACATGTTTTTCAAAATTTAGAAAATAGTCTCTCTTCCAACCAATATTGTGTTTGTCTAGATAATTAAGCACATATTGCAATTCACCTAACTATCATTCTATTCGACTAGGAAAAGGTGCCAACTTGCCTAGGGAATTTAGTCTCCAATGAAAACTTTGCTTGTCCAACAATTAAGACTCTCTGGTTTTCAATTAATTGAATTTCGCTCAATGAGAGTTTTGTTTGTCTAATAACTCTATATAATTTAGAGATTCCCTAGAATATATCAAGCGATCCAATTAGTTCAAATTAAGTTTTTTTTTTCGTTTCTTATGCCTAACATGGAATATTTTGTTCCAAAATAACAATTTAAATCAATTTGACTCAATTGAAATATTCCAACTATTAACTATTAAAATGCACATCATAACTCATTTATAATCTATTCACTCAAACTATACAAATTTTATCTCAAGCATATCATACATAGCTAACCAAATTGTCTACAAGAAACATTCAATATTAAATCATGAACATCTTCACCATATCACCGAACATTCATCTCAAGATTGAAACAATTTGAATATATATTTAAACAATATATAATCCCTGGATAAAACCAAATATTGTGACCACATCACCTTTATATTCAAATCATCTATTCCTAAGATATTATAAAAAAACATAACTAACTTCCATTGCCTCTCAAGACTTGTTAACTCAAACTTAAGCTCCCAACTTTTCTATTTTCATGGGAATACTAAACATGTACATAAAAGACTATCATCAATAATCTAAACATATTATTATGCTTCTAGACTAAAAGAGATTTATCTTTGCCAAAAAAAACAACACATTCAAGTACCAAAAACTTAAGCTTATATTATTACGCTTCTAGACTAAAAGAGATTCATCTTTGCCAAAAAAACAATACATACAAGTACCAAAAACCTAAGCTTGTAACCAATTCAAAAAACTAGCTCAAGAAAAAGGATAAAGAGAAACTTAATCAAAACCATCAAAAAATAATGTTTCTCTCATGTGAGCTCTAATTTAAGAAAAAATAAACACATTCTTCAAGATCTTAGAGAGAAATTAGAGAAAAAAATATTTTAGAAAAATGGTGATTTTTATAAAATAAAGTTTGAGTAGATATATTTTCTATTTATAACTTTTTAACTTAATTATAAGTCATACTTCTTCTCAATTAAACTGCTTCTACTCTTAAAACATATTAATGATCCTTACACATTTTTTAAGTCATCAATATTTTTGGTAAATTGTTAAATATGATTTTATATAAGTAAACTTAAATATAAATTGTTAAACTTGTTTGTTAATAATCTTTAATATTAAAAATTATCTCAATAGATTAATAAATATGTTATTTTATACTTAAGAAAATGAAAACATCTTCCATGATCTTATGAAAAATAAAGCTCTAACATCTTAGTTTCTTCCATCACACATGTCTCTCTTCTCAGTTTGTTATTTCTCATGTAATTGCAAATATTTTTACGTTGTTTAGGGGGTTCTTTAGGAGTGTGTTGTTATTTCTCATGTAATTGCAAATATTTTTACGTTGTTTAGGGGTTCTTTAGGAGTGTGTGTGTTTAGATTACAGGACCTTTTTTATCAAGTACGATGTATATATTTTATATTTAGTCTGGCTGTGTTTCTTTTGTAAGAAACAAAAATCTTATGGTAAAACAAAAGTGTCTTTCATTAATAGTTTGTTGCTTCTATATTAAGATTTGACATTTGTGTTAGTATATTATATATAATAAAATGTACATTAGGTTTCAAAAGGTTGACGACTATACATTATTAATAAACAAATCCATATAAAAATTTAGTTGAAGGAATGAAAACAATATGTAACACCTCAAAAATAATATTTATAAAGTTAACATGCTAACATTCTACTAATTATAATTATAATTCATCAACATACAGTAATCCTTTAAATTAAAGTATTTCAAAATTCAACCTTCAGAATTCTACTAACATACAATTATATATCTCCAAATTGTTTTCCAAATTTAACTTATGCCTAAAAGCACCACTCATTCCAAATGATCCTCCACAGATCCATCTACAACACCATCTGCTCCCGTGTCAAAAACACGATCATTGCAGACAGATATCAAAACACAAGTACAACAAAACAAAGGATAAGCTAACCAAATTTTTAATAATACTGAGTATTTCAATTCAAACACAAAGATTAATACCACTCAAGTCTTTCATTTAGTTACATGCACCATCACAATATAAGACACTAACACACTACAAACTTGACTCTACTTCCGGAAGACTCGTGCATTGAATAGACCTCAAGATATCCACCTGTCATACATCTCCACGTTGTGAATCTACACAGCCTCCACACAAATGAATCATCAATCATGTATGACAGGGTTAGTCCCCCTGAGACTTTCCTGACTAGCTATGTTTCAAGCTGCAGTCATCCAGTTCAAACCTCCTTCGACTCTCACCACCTCGTAATAATCGTCTATTTGATTCATACTACTAGTAGAGTCGGGATATCAATCGTTCACTCGATCCTTAGACAATGCACTTCCTAACTAACCCAGACATGGGTGTCTTCTTTCCTGAAAACACTATGCCTAGGCCTTGACCAACTTCATCAATACTCTATCAATATCACATCATAACATAGATCTCTACTAATGCATTCATTCACTTTTCAATCTCAATCTCAAAAAATGAAAGAAATCCCTAAATCGTCAATACAATTAAATTTAAATTATCAATTAATCTATCTTATTAAATCCATGCATTGCATTACAAAAGAACCAAACAATCAAAACGAAAGTAAAAAAATTTTTTTTTTTTTAAGATTTAGCTTGAGCGAGAATCCCTCTAGCTTGAGCGAGAATCCCTCTCGCTTGAGCGAAATTGGTCTAGAGAGCATTGCTGCTCCAAGTTCATTTTCGCCTGGACGACCATACTCTCGCTTGGGCGAAAATACTTTCTCGCAAGGGAGAAACACCTCTCGCCTGGGCGAAATTGGACCCGAGAACACCTCTCAAGTTTCCAAGTGAGTTCGCCTGGGCGAGAATGCAGAAAGCAAAGATTTCACAGATGAATTACAAAAGTTCCTACTGATAACTAAATTGGACAAAGATCAACTTTCACATATATAATTCACATATACATTTCTCATATGACTAAATAGGACCTACCATGCATGCAAAAACGAAGTCAACATCAAAGTTTTAAATTAGAATTCAGGTCTGCAGAAGATCTTCACATATACACTAATGTTACTCTATCAAACCCTAAGCTATAATCACACCCAATTCAGACAAAATGTAGGACAACTTCCCTTACCTTAACTGCAATCTCTAACTGTCCTAAGAGCTTAAGATCCTTAGGAACTCGAATTTGCACCAAAGGACTTCTGATCAACGATTAGACTAACACACTAGGAAACTGGGCTCACAGAGGCGTCGTCTGATGGCTCATAGGCTACATGCAAGCTTAGTAACCAGAGAAAAAACGAAAACCTAAAACTGCCTATAAGGAAAGGAGGCAGAAAATGAACTTACTCTAACGGAGGTTCTGATCGGATAGACTTGCTCTGTTCTTGGCTACGAGTCCAATGGTGGGTTCCGCTCGAAAAAACTGATGAAAGACGGATGCAAAGGCTTAGAGAGAAGTCAGAGGAAAGGAATGAGTAGAGGTTTAGAAAAATTGTGGCTCAAGTGAAAATGAGACTTGACTACTTGTTTTCAGTCTAATAATAAAATAATAAGATACTCATTCTATTTTTTCTACTTCTACTCAAATGAGAATTTTCTAATTTGTTAAGAGAATGATACATTTATTAAAATATTAATTTTATGTCTACTTTCACTTCAGGAAAAAAAATATTTAGTAATCATAATAATTTTATTAAAAGAACATATTGAAATGTTAATTTTTAGTTTAGTTTTAGTTAAAAATATAGTTTAATAATTATAATATTCAATAACTATAGTAGTTTAATTTAATTTTTTAGATAAAAATAAATAAGTAAACTTATAAATAATTTAGTTCATTTACTGATCAAGTTTACTAGTTTAGTTTCATAGAATTATTTTATAGTTTAATTTGATTTTTTTTCTCAAACTAAATTAACAACAACTCATGTATAATAGATACATTAACATGTAAATTTATAAATTACCAATTAAGAAATCCTTATAAAAGTGGCGTTAATAGATACGAGTAAAATTGTCTCTGTCCGAAAATAAATCAGCAAAAGGAAAAAAATATAACAAATAAAATTAATCTTGGAAGAAAATATAAACCAATTGCTAAAGGAATAAAACATTTTAACACTGAAAAATAATTATTTATAATGAAATTTTATAATAAGGATTAAGTTATCACAAAATATGATAATTTTTGTGAAAAAGTTCTAATGTCTCTAAAGGAATTTGAATTATTTTAGTAGTAAAAATTTGTAATAACAATACTATAGTACTAAAAATTCTCTGGATGAAAAATAATTAATGACTACAAATAATTCTACTATATTCTCTAAAATATTAATTGGATAGTTTTTAAACAAAAGATAAAAATTAAAGTAAATGAAAATTCATATCAAAAGGATCATATATTTTTTTCTATTCAATGCTAAATAATAATGAAAAAAATTATAACTACATAATTTTTAAAATAAATTACTAAAATTTATTAAGAATGTTTTATTAATTTAAACAGAAATATGTATGAATATATGTACGAGTCACACAGATACATAGTCATTTATAACTAAGACTTTCAATTTTTAAAAATATTTTTTTTTTTTAATTTTTAAAGGTAGTGTTTTGATTTTTAAGATTCTACGTTAAATTCTTACTTTCTTCACATAAGTTTTCTTTGATAAAAATATATGATTGTTCAAACTTGATTTCAAAGACTTGAGTTCTTTGTCCACAATTTTTGAATTCTTTTTAATTTTTTTATAAGCTTCCAAAAGTTTGGAAGTAATGAAGAGAAGTTTATTATAGACTTAAATAACAAAGTATGATTTGTTACATGATGAATCAGATGATGTTGGCCTTGAGACAGATTTTTGGTTCTTGTCTTAGCTTCTTGCAATCATATCATACAATATTCTCTTATGTTCCTTTTGATCTTTTTTATGGAACTTCTTATTTCTTGAAGCCTCCATTCTTTTTCTACATTTTGTTGAAATTTTATTTAAGAAGTATAACTCATCTTCTTCATCATATTCATCTTCATTTAATGAATTTTTCAATAATTTTAGCAAATAAAGACTTATTTCATCTTCTTCATCTTCATTTAATGAATTTTTCAGTAGTTTTAGCAAATAAAGACTTATTTTGTTCTTGAGAGTTGAGATCTAGAAGTTCTTCTTTTGGACATCATGTTGCAAAACTACTTCATGAACATACAAGATAACAATGGTCACTCTGTCTAGGTTTTTAAATAGTTATAAAAATGTTTCTTGTGATATTGTGGTATAAGAAAACTTCTTATATATTGTGTTGACTTCCTTTAACCTCTCCCATTAAGGTTTTGACTTTAAGAAGTCAACACAAAGCCACATTCACAACATTATGCATCAACCTAAAGCACATGTGAGCTTATAAACACTTGAAAACTTAAAGTAGTAGGCAATGTGGGACTTGGTGAAATTTAGAACTCGTCTTTCACATATGCAGCTGTATTTTGCACTTATTGTCCCACATCATCTAGAATATTGAGTGATAGGTCCCCCCTCCCCAAGCCTATAAATAAAAGGCCTACCCCTTTTGTACTCACTTTGAAATTGAATGAGAATTTACTATGTTATTTTGCTTGTCTTTTTGTTCTTTGAAGTGAAAGCCTTTCTAGTTTCCTTTAAGAAACTTGAGGAACTAGCTGAGTTCTTTGGTCTTTCGCTGCCTTCGGATTGTGCTTCCATCATTTGGTATCTAAAGCTTTGGTTCAATAAGAGTTAAGTGTTTCATCTTATTTTATTAGGTGTTTTGTGAATTCTGTCTTGTATTCAGAATTGATTGGTTAAGTTTGATCGCTTGAATTGGTGCCCACCTTAAATGAGTAGAATATGATCCATGTATTAAAAGTCTTCCTGACATAGATTTTAGGAAAATGTGTGCCATTAGACGATACAAGTAAGGATAGTTAGTGAGGTGCTCGTGATTAAAAATGCTTTTGCTCGAGGGTATGTACCACATTTTGTACAAAATGAGAAATTTGAGTAACATACAAGGAACAAATTCGACATTCTTGATAAAAATTTTTGAAGCTGAGCATGAGAATTCAAAGAGTAAGTCTGAGAATTCTAAGACAAAGAGTGACCAGGTTAAGTGTGAGTTTTCTGAGGTTCAGCGTGAGAGGTCTAATGTGGTTTTAGTGAACTATTTTAAAAGTGATTTTGGGAACCATTAAATGGATTTTGTGCATTGGAGGTTTAGACCTAGGTTTTAGAAAAAATGAAGTTTCTCACATAATTGGTGGACAACCAGAAAGGCTTTCTTGTGCTTTCATGGCTCTTTAATCTAGTTTCTTAACTTTTGTATATTTTTTTCTTCCTCTTTTAACAGTGAGTAACTAAAAACTTTATTTTTTGTTAATGTTAGATGTATTTTGTGCTAAACTCTCTTGTATTTTATTGATGTATATAATCTTTTTTGTTCTTTAACATTAGCGTTTTACTTCTATGTTTCATGCTTGTTGTGGATACCATCCATAACTTTTTCTAAAACTTTGTTTGTGATTGGAAAGTACTTTGATTCTATTGACCTAAGGTAAAACACTTGATGAATTATGTTTCAAGGAATATGTTAAGATTTATTTGTCATCTTAAGCTTAAATCAAGTTGTTTTGTTGAGCTACACAAAGAATTGAGGCTAAGAAAATGAATTTAAGTTTTTTCCATCTAAAAAATTAGGGTTTTGGATAAATTTGATGTTAATATTCAAAGTTAAAGTATTTGATTGTGTATCACATTGGAAGAGAGAGGTGCTTAATTAAGTCTAACCTCGATATTTTTACTCCTTTTACATAAACTCAACTAGTTTACTTGCTTCTCACGTTTTAGTATATTAGTGACTCTTAAGAAATTCATAGTCATCTTTATAACAAAATTTCACTAGTTAATTTATCTAAATAGTAAGAAATTGTATATTTTGCTAATATTGCACAAATCTCTTGAAAAAATCAATACTTGAACTTTTTATTTTACTAATTATTCAATTTGGTACAGACTTGTTAAGGACGTAACAATGACAACCACACCTATAGTAAAAAGGACATTTTAATGGTGAGAGTAAGGGTAGAGAAAGAGAAATTTTCTTATCCCATTGTTTCTATCACAACTTTAACAAAATATGAACTCATCTGATGGTTCCTATGATATGATAGGATGAAATAATTAGTCTATCATGTTCCAATAAATTGTTTGATATAGTGAGATATGATTTCTTTATCCTATTGCCTATCCCACCATGTCAATATATGTGATTGTTAGATTAAAGACAATAGGATAGAATAGTTTATATCCCTCTTATTCTTTCACCACCTATTTTCATCATAAATACTATCATTGTTATCACATTTATCTCCATCATCTCTTGTCATTATTACTATTGTCACCATCACCACCACCTTCATAATTGTTATCTACATCACCATTGTTGTTGTGGCCTTCTCATCTCATATGTAAAACCACCACCACCATCTTCATTATTATCATAATAACCACCACTACATAGATAGTGTCTCCAACACCACTATCTTCTTTATTGTTGTCATTGTTATGATCATCATCTCATCTTCATCATTCATCATGACAACTATTACTGTATCATCACAATCACCATTAATGTCATTACTTTTTGTGGTCATAGTTATGGATACTACTGTTGTTGTAATAATAATTATTACCACTTTCACAATTATTATTATCGTCACTTTAATCATCCACTTACCATGATCATCATTGTATAATTATAGTTGTCATTATTCTCACATTGATATTACCATCTCTAATAAGGATACTTAATTTTAATTTTACATACAATAATTTAATTACTACCTAAAAAAATTTCTTGTCAATTGTTTCAAACAACTATCCCTTTATCTTTATTTCTATAAAGAAATTTTTTTATACAAATTTGTATAGTTGATTTAGCAAATTGTTTATCTCTTTCAATCTATTTTATTTTAGTTTATATTAAAAAGTATTTTTCAAAAAAATATATCATACATTCAAATATAAATATTATTTTAACTCATTCTTTCTAAAAGACTCCTGTTAAGCTTCAGTATAAATTTTGACATCTTAGTTAGGCTGACATCAAAAAGTTACCAATCATCTTTTATCACATAAAACAATACTATTAAGAACAAATAACAAGAAGTATGTGATCACACCAAACACATGCAAATAAGAAGAAACTCCCTACAAATGAGACAAAGGAAGTTAAAACATATTATGAAAAAACTCCGCCTAATACAGTTAGGTAGAGTAGAATATCAAATAAACTCAATCCTATTTTTCATACCTAAATTAGTTAATCTATCAACATAACTATTAAACTATCTAAAGACATGAGTTATTTTAAAATCCATAGTAACACAAATCTTCAAACACTCAAGCTATATATGTTTAAGAGTCTAAGAAATGAACCAAAAGCTTGACATAATAAAAAAAAGTCACACTCCAACCAAAATCTTTTAAAAACCTTCAATTGAGCATATTCAATAACAAAAATGATACTCATAGCAAGAAGAGCATGTTGAATACCAAAAAAGCTAAAAACTACCTATATATTTTTTACTGCTATTCCTAAAAATACCTCCACAAGGTGCAAGATCAAAATCAAGACTTGTTTAATTATACTTTAATTATACATCAATTTTGTTCACCTTAATATGATTATTATTTAATTTAAAAAAATCTTCAATAAATTAAATACAAGATTCTCGGCTCTATAAATAATCTCAGCACACTATACATAAAAAAAAAAAAAAAAAACTGATTACTTTTTTATTTTCGTTATTAATTTAGAAAACTGCAATTGGTCATTCAATGTTTAAAAGGTTGAATTTGGTCCTTAACTTTGTAAATAAAAAATAACAAAATAATGTTATCCTTTTCGTCTAAATCAACCTGATGACAAAAGGAATATGCTAAAAGTATGTTGGAATAAAACGTACAGTTTTATGCTGGAATCAACTTGATTTCGACAGAAGAAGTATATAATATTGATATTTTAAGACATTAGGCACTGAATTAAATCTTTTAAAAGTAAAGGGACAAAATATTTAATTTAACAAGATATGATTTCCTAACCAATATAATTGAAGGGTAAAGAACCTTACTGAAAACCAAGCATTCTTAATGCCAATTCTGCTTCTGTTGAATTTTTGTAGTGATATAGAACTTTGATTTTGCAGTATATCCAAAAATTGATTAGAAACACTACCATGGTCATGTGTAGCACCTGCATAATGTTAGATAAGTTCTGCCTAGTAGCTCTGCAAAAGATCATAATGTCATCAACATATAAAGCATGAGTGAGAAAATTATAAGACTTTGATCCTGCCATTCCAACAAATTACCATCATCAGCAAGTTCGGTTGTACTTCTACTAAGCACTTCTTCAACAAGACAAAAAAAGTGGAGACAAAGATCTGTCTCTGTCTCACTCCTCTTAAACAAGAGAAAAAAAAGCATTTGGCCTACCATTAATCAACACAGAAAAGTTTTGCAGATTTCAATATTATATACGTGCAATTGCAGTATTTATCATTGAAACCAAAAAGTTTTAAAACATTCAGTGACAAAATTCTAATTGAGAATATCAAAGGCCTCTCTAATATCAATTTTTAAAGCAACATTAGTTTGAAGAGAATGACAAAAGCTATCATTGATAGCACAGCACAGCTACAAAGAAGACTTCAGAATTTCTCAAAGTAAAAGATATTTACTTCATAGGAAAGGATGTAGTAAATAAGTGTCGAGGAGTACTTCTCGCAGCCAAGGCACTGGGAGGTCTTTTACGCTTCAAAAAGAGAGGAAAAAATGTGGCACTAAAACTGATACAATGTTTTGCTTATTGTGCAATATTTCCCAAAGAAATAGAGAAGCAATATATAATTGAGTTTTGGATGGCTAATGGATTCATTTCACGCAATAGAATATCAAAAGCTGAAGATGTTGGTGATGGTATGTTATGAATTATATAAAAGATCATTTTTTTCAGGATATTGAGACATCTGTATTTGGAAAAGTTAGAAGTTTCAAAATGCATGATCTTGCAGAAAAGTCTGTTGCATTCAAAAAGTCATTCTTTTTGTGTGCTTCATTGTCAACCAAGAGAAGAATTGCCATCTTCAATTGATCATTTAAAACATCAAAGGTACTTGAATCTTTCTTGAGGTGAATTCAAAATTCTTCCAGAATCCTTATGTAAATTGTGGACTTTGCAGATATTCAAATTAGACCATTGCTTTCATCTCCAAAAGTAGCCTAACAGTTTGATACACTTAAAAACTCTACAACTATCTTTGAATAACTGCAGCTCACTATCTTTTGTTATTTGCACAAAACTTCAGGTTTTGAAACATGCAAATTTTAAGATTTCTCTTGTGCTATTCAAAATACTTTTTTCCTACTATTGAATCTCTTACATCTTTTGTTCTTAAAAAGAGAAACAGATCGCTTTAATTGACTTAGCTTTCTTCTTACCAACATTTTGATGACATCACAGTAGTGGCGTTTGAAGTGTCCAATGTCTTTAATCCAACCTTGTTTCTTCCTTCCAGAAAGTTTCTTGAGAAGCTGAGACTTAATCCGGTACAATTTGAGCCTTTAATTCCTCACTGTGAAGAATGAGTAATCAAATCTGCCCTATATTGGAATTGTATTGCATCCACAGCAGAACTTGGAATCTCAAATCTATGGACATTTCTATTTGTGCCATTTCAGACATGATGTTGATATCTAAGACTAAATGAAATTAATTTCTATAGAATTGTGCACAAAGGATTAGAAAAAGAAAAGGATAATTTGAAGGTTGAATTGGTTTCATTTGATAATTTTCTTTTCTTAACTGTTTTTTTATTATGTAGTACATGGAAAGATCTTTTAAAGATTGAGAACAACTCTTAGTCTCTTAGTATATTATAACAGTAATTAGTAACTACAAATTTAAAGAGCTACATAAGTACTATTAAACATTCTTAAAATATTCAATTTTTACTACACATTTACAACAAGACAATATTCAACTATTAGGAAAATCAAATCTATTCTTAAAGACAATCTTCAAAGCTTTAAGTTTCTTGGAGTGAATGATACAGGGGATCCAAGCAGGTCTGCTCTAAATCTAAGACAGAGTACTAATCTTCTGCAATCCACTTACTAAGCAATTTAAAAGAAGAAGAAAGAGCGATTTCACCTCTTTTAGAACAAAAAGAATAGGATCCTATTTGTTATTAATGAAAAAGAGTGTACATGTGTTGAGATAAAGAAAGATAGTTTGTTTAATAAGTCGAGTTGTAACTCTGAAATATAATTATTTAAGTTGTCAACAGCTAACAAAAGGAAATTCACCTACAGAATATTATTTAAAACTGAAATCAATAAAACTAAAAAAAATTATAAATATATAAATGATTATAAGAAATGAGTCATTATTTTCTATATAATTAATATATATTTGTATCTTTTTAAATATAGACCGAAATGTTTAAAAGATACTTAAAATAAAAAAAAAAAAACAAGATTAGTTATTGAATATTTTTATTCAATAATTATTATTGTATAAATATCTAAGTTACAGAGTTATATTTATGGGTTTCATTTCATTTAATTAAATTTATATATAATTTATAGCTATATTTTCAGCGGTCATCCTTGCAAATGGATCTCCTAACATGCCTTTTTTCCATCTGAATACAGGACATCTATAAGTAATTTATACTAAGTTAGTTGATTAAGTCATTTTATTATCATTGATTTTATTTTTAGAGGTAATCTATTTTAAAATTACCCTTAAATAGGTCATGTATATAAAAGAATAACTATATACCATTTTACTTTTAAAATTAAAATCTTCACTGCTTCCATTTAATATATATATATATATATATATATATATATATATATATAATTAAGGACTTTAGTAAAAAATAATTAATTCAAAGAGTCTTACAAAAAGATAAAAAAATTTAAAACAATGAGTAATATTTAGAGACAAAAAAGAATAGCATTTAAACAAATATACAAATGTATAAATATACAAATATACCAAACATGTAAACATACAAATATATAAATGTATAAATATATAAATATAGAAATGTATAAATGTATAAATATATAAATGTATATATATATATAAATGTATAAATGTGTATATGTATAAATGTATAAATATATATATATATATATATATATATATATATATATGTGTGTGTGTGTGTGTGTGTGTGTGTAT
>Ga0099824_1006144_pt1 | contig 16637 bp, 7 predicted proteins | sample SiratrowhiteBW_FD_76837 | JGI IMG/M metagenome (GOLD analysis project Ga0099824, IMG submission 76837) | Root nodule microbial communities of legume samples collected from California, USA - Siratro white BW | ecosystem: Host-associated > Plants > Roots > Nodule | place: USA: California...
ATTTATTTTATTCAACCTACCATTTATCCTAAATTCTATTTTCTTTTACATATATATATATATATATATATATATATATATATATATATATATTTTTTTATATATATCAACAAACAATATTTTTAATATATAATATATATAAAAAAGATTGTTTGTATATATATAAAAAAAAATATATATATATATATATATATATATATATATATATATATATATGTAAAAGAAAATAGAATTTAGGATAAATGGTAGGTTGAATAAAATAAATATTGATATATTTTATTTTTAGTATAATAAAGAAAAGTAATAGTCATATTATAACAATTTTAATTTTATTAATTTTGTTTAAACTATATTAATAGTTGAAGTGATTAAGTATGTATTGAATTAAAATTTTAGTATAAGACAATTACTATTTTTTTATTATATTAAAAACGAAATATCTCAATACTTATTTATTAAAAAATATAATATAAAAATTACAATTTATTTAAATAAATAGAAATACTAATTTGAAATAAATTTTGTGTGATTATGTGTTTTTTAATTAAGAAACGTATAAATAGATAATGTATTAATATCGTTTGATATGGCATTTTAATTTTCTAATATATGATTTACTTTTTTCAAGATGTTACCCATATAATTTATAGAGAAGTTGCTTTCTAGGAGGAGGTAATGACTCATATTTAATATGTTTGATGAGAATTTTTTTATGATAAGTTATTTTTTTAGAAAATTTAAAATATTTTATGATAAAATATATTGTTTAGATAAATAAATTTTAAAAAATAATAAAATCTTATAAATTTATAAGAATAATTTAATTATTTAAAATCAGATAATTTCAAATATTATTTAAACAAAATAAGAATTTCATATTCTTTCGCACTTTTTCTGTCTTTAATTTATATATTTTTTTTCTAAATTATTTTAGCTTGATCTTCAGTAGATATTATTTACTCCACCAAATTAGTGTGTTATTGGCGAAACATAATTTTTTTTTTCTCTTGATGTAAGTTAATATTTCTTTTACAAACATTAAAAGGAATCAGGTTTGATTTATTTATATGACAAGCTATATGACAAATATCTCAAGGATTTCAATAAACTTTATAAAGATTGAATAAGTTAAGAGAAAGTGAAACAAAACATTTTATGATAAGAAAAAGAAATAAGAGTTTTTTAAATGGAACTAAACAAAAAGTAAGATAAGTTTTTTTTATATTACCTAATATGTATGAGTATGAAAACTGAACAAATATTTAAAAAAAAATCAGATATTATTTATAATCATACTCATATCAGTCAATACAAAAATTTCCAAATACAATCAGTTTGTACAAAGAAAATTATTTATCAACCCTAAAAATAATGATAAAAAAATATTTATTAGTATATTTTGTAAATTCAAGATATTATTGTCTTATATTGATAAATTAACAAAAAAAATAACTTATAGATTAAAAATATCAAATAAGTATAAAAGGAGAGGTCAATAATGTATTTTGATTCTGAATGGAATGATTTGTAACCTTTAAACTGGTATAGTGAATAATGAAAATTGGTAAAAACAAAAATAAATTACACTTAAATAGTTTATATAAAAAGAGAGAAAATGTAATTATGTTCAAAATAAAACTATAAAATATGGAAATTGAATATTTATTAAAACTAAAAAAATTATTATCTTCTCTCTAAAGAAATAGAGGAATATACATATTCTTTTTATATAAAAAAAATAACAATCAAATTTTGTTATTTTCACTGGCAAATCCTCAATAATTATTCTAACGTTGAAATAGCAAGTATGTTAAAAATAATATGTAATCGAGGCACCCAAACAAAAAAGAAATTAGTAATTAGTCCTTGACTACAATGTAGGTATAATTAACCAACTTATTAAGTATAAAAATTTCATAATATATAAAAAAATCATAAACTATACATGATCAACATGAGACCTTATATATTAATATCATGGTTGGAAATATTTAATTTTTGTAAACTAAGTTTTGGAATTGAATTATAACACTATTAGATTATGATCATATTAAAAAGTCCTTATCAATTTGGTATCCCTTTATGATTACGCTATTAATTGAGTATACGCCATCAATGTGTGCACAACAATGATAGAATGTATTAATAAATAATAATATGGTAATATAATTAATAATAAAATAATAACTTCTAAGTATAACAATAACACATAAATAAATAAATACATGAGTCAAATATGGGTAATGAAATAAAATTTTGGAATCACAACAGTTTAAAAAACCAAACATTATGATAACAATAACATAATATGGAATAAAGTAATAATAGAATAAAATGCAATTGAAGAAAACTTAATAAATATTATAAGTTCACATCTTTGCAAAGATAAATGCTAACTAAAAAATGTATGACTAAACATATACATAAATAGTTTAGTGTCAATACTCAATTTTGAAGAAAAAAAAAAGAAAAGATTGAACAAAATAGTTAAAGAAATTTTCGAATCTACAAAGCAAATTCAAATTCATAGATGAGCCGATGAGATTGAGTGAAAATTGATAGAACAGGGTTTGAGAGAAGACGAAAGCGTTAAATGAAAACAAAACGAGGGAGTTGAGTTATGGTTGAGGTGGAATGAGGCGAGGGTTTCAGAAGTTGGAAGAGGTAAAATGGAGTTTGACAAATGCTACACTTTTAAGTTTAGTTTGAATTTGAACACATGATTTAATTTTTTTTATGTGTTTTCTATGCGAAAAATAGGTGGCAAAAGTTGCCTATGCTTCCTCCAATTATGTTATTTAAAGATATTATATATGATAATATTAATACTGAAAATTCTAATGAAGTAAAATTATTCAAATAATGAGTAATATAAAAAATTTACAAGTATTAAATAATAAGTAATATAGAAAATTTACAAGTATTAGAAAACAAAGTTTGATTTTACCTTCTCCTGCTATAGTTCAGTCCTATATAATTAAAGTCTTTCAAATATTTTAGAATTAACTCAGTTCCTTTATGTTTAAAATTAAGTAAATTTGGTACCTATATCAATTTCCCTTCTATTCAAGATTTTAACATTTTTTTATTCATCCAATTATTTGAATTTTAGTGAATTTAGAATAATAATTTTAAAAGTTTAAAAGTCGCAAATTAGTATAAGTTTAGAAAAAAAAGTAAACGATCTCATAACACGTGAGATTATGATTTCACGAAAAGTGTAAATTTTGTGTATGCATATTTACACACTTGAAAAAAATTCATGCAGTATAGTTTATTATCTAGAGAAAAAAAAAGTTAGGTATATTTACATACTTAAAACTTGAGCATAGAGGTAGTTGTGGACATAATACCCCCAGAATGGGGCTGTGGTGTGTCATGTGTGTGGGAGGACATAGGTCCAGTTTATAGTTGTGCATGTCACTAATTTATGATTCTGGTTATTTTTTGGTGTATTATTAGTTGTATACTGATGAATTTTGGTACATATTAATTTGCAATTAGTATGTACTGGTGCAGCACATGTTCTGTAATTTTTGTACATATAGTGTTACACTTTGGGACTACAATTTGGTGGCACTGTTACATTTGGGCGCAATTTGGAACTGCATTTGGTGGTGGTCCTATACTACATAAGTACTACGTATCAGTATCAGTGTGCCTCTATATACCATTTTTGTACTATTGTGCTATGCATTTTGGTGCATTTCTGAATTGTACTTCTATACATGTTTGAGTCGAAATATGTATGTATTACATTTTGGGAATTAATTAATTATGGTGTTGCACATGTAAAACATACAGAGGTATTTTGGGTTCCATTATGAGACTGTGTCTATAGGTGTTCATAGTTTATTTTTTGCTGAAATTTTAGGTATTGTTGAAGGGGTAGATGTAGCTATTATTTCTCACTTGAATTCATTGCAAAATATAGGACTACTGAATTAAAGGCTCTGAAACATTTTTGGTTAACAGAAAATTGTTTTTTCAAACATTAACCAAACTTAGAGAGAGTTTCGTATTAATGGAAGTTATTTGAAATGGTTGTTGTGGTTTTCTTTTTTTTCTAATGTATATTTCATAGGAAAGCAAAATGGAATCTCAATTATTTTTTAAGGTGTGAACATCACATCCTTAAACCCTTGGCCTTGCTTTGGGGTTATGGAAATGCAGTGAGATTAAATTTATAATATAACATGCAAGGCCAATGGTCAACTATAATTGTGCAAATACTTGAACCACATAGGGATTTGTAGATTAAATAAAAGCCATAACTCTTGGGGCATAGAACATGGAGAATTAATTAATGAGTTGGTAAAAAGAAATTAGGAAAAATGTTTCTCTATAATCATCACACCTCAACAACATTCTCCACCTCATCACTTTTTTTTAATAATTAGATACTTGGATAAAAAATGATTAGATATCTAATATTCTATTTAATACCTAACAAATAGTCTTTTACCATATCAAACTATCTTTAATAAATTTTAGTACTTCAGAGTTTTAATGACCCCTCAATTTTTAAGTTGAATATGAAATATTCAAGAGACTTATCTATTGGATCCTTTTTGTAAACCCGCTTTTATCTTTTAAGATTGTTAATTCACTTTTAAATACTTTGTCATCTACTATAATATATTAAATAAGTTTTTCTAATATATAATTTATGTTTCTATTTTACTTTTTAATTTAATTTTTAAAATTTAAAATTAAAAAAACTATTTAAATGTTAAAAATGAGCGTTACTCTTACATTTTAGCGGTATAACAGATTTTAAACCATCTATTATTTTTCATATAATAATTATAGTTCAATTTTTGAAAAGAATATAAAGAAAAAAGGTTTCTCCTACTAATTATGATAACCACTTTTATTCGTAGTACATTATTACGAGAAATTGGATAATTTTTTTTCTTTTATAAAACAATGTTCACGAAAATTGACCAGGGAATTTAAATTATTTTATGATAATGAAAATTAAATACAAAGAAAGTGATTTTTTTTTAATTAGCACCGAAAGTATTTATTTCAAACTATATGGATTTTAATTTAAAAATAAAGTAATTATCCTCTTGTCATTGAGAAAATTTTAGGACTTTCAGTTGGTGCAATGTACGAACTTTAAACTGAGTTGGTTTAGACGTAACAAATCTGAGTCTAACGTTGTATGGGTGCGTCACCTTTGTCTCTACATATGTTTTAAAATAAGACGGTACGGTGTGGGTTTTGTTTGGTAGCAAAGACAAAAGGTTCCCTTGATTCCCACCAAAATATACACCATTCTTCTCTGCAAAATCCTAATCTTCTTTTACTCCATTTTATGAACTCTATCAAAATCAATCCTACACAATTTCATGTTTGTTTTCTCAATCATATTTTTAATAAAATAAAAATTTGAAAATTTAATTCAATAACTTTTCAAAAAACTAGAGATAACATTTACTGTACAATTCAAATATTAATACTTTTCTTAAGTACTAGTTAATATCCTCATGTGCAATGGGTTTTGCAAGGTTCTTAATCATTTTTATCATATACTGATATAGAACATCACTTTAAAGAAAGTGACCGAAATAGCATTTTATTATTTTTTACAATTAAATAAAAACCAATATATTTGTGTATGATGTTGGAAGATCTTGTACGCGTCAAAGTAGCGGGCATGTCTCCATCTTGCTATCTTTAAGCTTAACAACTCTTCATCTTTCCCGCGATATTACTCGTAACCACTTTTGTTTACTATTTTAATTATTCCATTTCATTAATCAATCAATTACTTTATTAATTTGTTTTATTCCAAAGAAAAAAAAGAAAATATCCTGAAGATGCAACAACATCAATAAATACTGTTAGTTGGAAAAAAAGGATAAATGTATTTTTTTAAAAATTTATCTTGTATATAATTATGTAATGTAATGTAATAGAAATAAGAGGCAAGAGCAAATTTGAAAAAAAATGAAAGGGCTGTTTGGTCATTTAGGGTGACCACCTTTTCCCATTGGTTTTCAATTTCATTACTAATTTTTTTTTTCTGGTTTCGTCGTCCTCTTCTGATTCCCAAGAGTGTCTGCACTCACTCAGAGCAGAAGAAGCAAGAGAGAGAAAGTGAAAGAGAAGGAAGGAAGTAGAAAAGAGCGAGAGTGTAGAGAGAGAAAAGCGTAAGAAGAAGAAACAACCGTAACGTTCTCATGGAAAGCTTGGCGCATTCTCGCCAACCAAACAAGTTTCCTGTCACAGTTTCCAAGAAAATCACCGGCGCCGCCGGAGGTCCAGGTTTTCCGGCGGAAACTCTATATGACCACGTATACGGCGGCGCGCCGAGGTTCGGCGGCGGCCACTCCCTCTCGCCACGGTTCGAGGACTACGGCGAGATTTTCGCCAGCTTCCACGAGCCGCGCGCCTGCGCCATTCCGGTGCTGGATCTTCCGTCGCTCGACGACGGCGAGGTCTTCTTCGACTTCAGAAACGTCGCGTGCGACTACGCCGAAATTTTCCGAGGCTTCGACGGCCTCGATTTTTGGCTCTCGTACGACGACTTGTTTCGCGATGGTGTCTCCGAAGAAGACGACGGTGATGATGCTGAAGAGGAAGAAGCCTGGTGTGTATAAATGCCATCCCGCTCTTTGTGTTTACCGTTTGGTTTTGATTGTTCGGTGGACTGCATGATTGGATTTGGTTTTGTTTTAATGCGCAGTGGAAACTCAAGGCAATGAGTTTGTGCGTTTTAGTGTCAGTGTGTGATTTTAGCTTCGTCGTTGAGGATTTTGGGGTAATGGTAGTGAAAATTGGTTTTATAGGAAGCAACGGGAACTATGGTTTTATTTCTGGTTATTGCATAGGAAGGCGCTGGGTTTTGTTTTATTCGTAATCCCACTCCACCCCCGTTTTTCTGAAGCAGGGGTGGTGGTAATTATGGTTTTGTCGATTAATGGTGATTCCTTGGATTTTCAGATATATGCTATATGGTCTTACTGTATATGTCAAATGCTTTTGTCCGCTTTTCACTAATTTGTGTGTTTTTAGAAGTTTTTTTGTTGCATGATTTTGTTTTCTTGACATCTATTTTCTGTGCTTTGGTCTCTCTGTATATTTTAATTTACTGAGATTGGATTTTGATATTGCAAGGATATAACCGTGTTCTTTCATCATTGGTAGGACGCCGGTGGAAACTGATTCATTTTCCGGAGACTTGGACCATTTTGGAATTAATGAAGGCATGTCAAATGGTGATTATTTGCGGTCTTCTGATGGAATTGCAGAGTTCAACGTTTTGTACCATAAGGTAAATGGTACAGGCAATGAAGATTTGTCAAAGGGGAAAAGTCATATAAGTCAGCCGCGTGCTGCTCCTGAATTCACTCATGTATTTGATGAAACCACGCACTTTCATAGGACCGATCCTTCCTTACAGGTTGTTGATGATGTTGACCTTGATATGGAATTTAATGCAAGCCAGGCAAGGAGAAACCATCTCAGAGAAATGGTGTCACATCCAGTTAATTTTGAACAGGTTTTTGGTAGTGATCTTGATGTGGACAATGGATGCTGCAGAAATGGTTCTCATTCCTGTGAAACATTCATAACTGTGTCTCACATTAACCTCAGAACTCTACCCTCTCAAGTGCCGCCCCCTTCTCGGCCACCACCTGTATTGGATGCAAAACAGGAGTGCACTAGTGGTTTTCATTCAAACAAAGAGGGGGTTGATTTTGAAGACACCCTAGGTGACACTTCACCACCTTTCCTTGATGTGGAGGTTGATACAAATTCATCTGCTGCTGCTGTCAAAGAAGTCATGAATAGACCTGAAGCAAAACGTAGGAGTTCCAAGGAATTGAAAGAGAGAAAGATGGAGTTTTCCGAAAGCAATGTAGATTCGAGTTATGATGTAAAAGTTAATGAAACTAAACTTGATAGTTTGAATGATGAGGGTGTGCAGAGAATTGGCAAAAAGAAAATTTCTTCCACAGATGAAAGGCGGAAAACTAGGAAGGCTGCCCCAGAAACTCTGGAATTGCTAGAAGGGGAAAGACTTCAAAACATGTTTGATGAAACACACATCAAGGAGCCCAGGTCGTCTCAAGAATCAGATAGACGTACTGGAAATGGGATGTGGAAAGAAGCAACTGAATTTTTTGAATTGGTGGGAACAGAAGAATCTGGGAAGGTAAGTACGCCCACAAATCATAGCCATACTAAGAAATTGGTACAAGATACCAGAGCACATGAGTATGGCAAGAAAGAAAGAGAAGCGTTTAACGTCAAAGCAGAATACAAAAAGGTTAAAGAAGTTGAAGGTTCTCAGGAAGAGGAATGCAAGGAGAAATACAAAACAGGAAATGGGGCTCATGAACAGAGGAAAAACATTAAGAAATCTAAGTTGTCTAAAGAGGAGTTCAGGCAGAGAGAGCATGTGAAGAACGAGGAAATGGCTGAAATATTTGAGCTAGAAAAGAGTGAGAAGGCAAGAATGGTCCGTCTACATGGAAAAACTGATAAGAAAGTACCTAAGGCGGACCAATCAGGAAGCTTAAAAGGCATGTTTGAGACACAAAGCAAGGAGCATAAACAAGTTGAGATCGAGAAATCAAAAGAGGTTGATAGAGAAATGCTCAGTGAAGTACAATGGAGCACGAAGCATATGGAAAGTGAGAAAAAACGAAAAGAGGATGAACAGCTACAACTGAGTTTGAAAAGGCATGAACAGTCTCAGAGAATGAAAGAAAACGGAAAAATTCAGAGAGAAGCTTCTGCTCTTGGAGGTGTAAAGAGTGAGCAACGGGTGAAAGATTCTGTGAAGCTAGAAAAATTTGAAAAATCAAATGAAGCCATTAATCTGGATAGCCATGAGGAAAATATGACTTGCAAAATAGAAGATGAAGTTATCCTTAAAGCTACACAGATTCAGAACAAGAAGAAATTGAAGGAGACATATGAAAATGAAGAAATTGGGAAAGGCCGCAAAGGATCTTTTACAATGGAAGAAAATGATGAATGGTTAAAGCATGCTCTTGAGCAGGTAAAGAATGAAAAGGGACTTAAACAGGACTTTGAACGGGAAATGAGCGAGAAAATATCTAGATTAACTTTTGAGCTGGGGGAAAATGAGCCTTGCGAAAGAGATCAAGGTAAAGAGAAACTTAGTGAAATTTGTGATGGGTATAGAAAAGGAAATGGACTAAAAGATGTGGGTGATAGCATATGGCTTCCGAAAGTTCTGAAACAAGCTCCAGAGCTACAAATGAATATTGGAAATGATACTCTGATAAAGAAAGAAGTCGACTGCCCAGCAGACCTAGCATGTGACTGCGAAGGAACTGTGGATATATCACGTGATGATAGTCACTCCCAAAAGCATGAGAGGATGCTTAAAGATGCTGATAAAGATGGAAAAGATATGGGATTGGACAAGGCTTTGCAACAAACAGAAGGTAATGGAGAAGGGATTCACTTGAATTTTGCAAAAGAAACCACTAAAGAACGGAAAACAGAGAGTGATGACAATCTTCTGGCAGCTCACTCATGCTCCATTCCCGAAGAAAATATTTGCATAGAGGAGCTTCGTCAAGACCCTATAGCTGACCAAGAAATTGGAAAGAGTGTCACTGACTGCAACGTTGGTGAAAACAAATTGGAAGAGGTATGGTTGGAAAATCTAAAGGATACTGGGAAAAAAGGGGGTTTTGAAATGTCACAAGGGGAAGTAGAGCATTCAGGAAAGGTGACTTGCACTAGTACAAATGTCAATGCCAACGAGCATAGTTTTAACAGTGAACAAGCATGCACAGAGGAAACTAAGACAGCCCCTCAAATGTCGTCAAGCCAAGCTAACCTGTGTGGTGATTATGGAAGGAACACAGTAGCTGATGGACCTGCTACAGTACAAGAAGCGGGAATTATCCAGAAACCTTCTCAAAGATCTCATGTATCAAATTCTACCCAAAGCAAAGATAAAAGTCTTGATGAAACTTCTGCCTCAATAAAGAAAGATGTTGAGAGGATAAGAAGAGAAAGAGAGTTGGAAAAAGATCGTTTCAGAAAGATAGAAGAGGAGATGGAGAGAGAAAGGGAAAGACAGAAAGACAGAATGGCTGTTGACAGAGCAGTGCTGGAGGCTGAAAGGGAAAGGGAAAGAGGAAAGGATCGGATGGCAGTTGATATAGCAACTTTGGAGGCTCGTGATAGAACATATGCTGAAGCTCGTGAGAGAGCTGAAAGGGCTGCATTTGAGAGAGCAACTGCAGAAGCTCGACAGAGAGTACTGGCTGAAGCCAGAGAAAGACTTGAAAAGGCATGTGCTGAGGCCAGGGACAAAACATATGCTGATAAGGTTGCTTCAGAAGCCAGATTGAAAGCACAGCGAACTGCTGTGGAAAGAGCAACTGCAGAGGCTCGAGAGCGTGCAATGGAAAAAGTCAAGGTTGAGAGAGCAGCATCCGAGTCCAGAGAACGATTAGGGAGATCAGTCTCTGACAAATTTAGTGTTTCTTCCAGAAATGGCGGAAGACAGTACTCTTCATCCTCAGTAAGTATTCACAGACCCAATTAAATATGCAAGTGATAAATTTCATAACTGCCTGCTGAATTTATAATAATTGCATGTCAGGATATGCTGGATCCATTTTGTCAGAACTCTAGTTCCTCCACTCATTCCAGATACCCGTACTCCTCAGTGTATGGTGGTACGTGATGCATGAAACCCATGACTTCAGTATAAACTTTCAATCAACATTTTAGTGCTTCCACTAGATAATCCTGACCAGGTATTGTCCTTTGCTTGAAGCTTCCTCTTTTACTGAAAGATCAGAACGAGAAGGTGAATCAGCTCAGAGGTGTAGGGCTAGACTGGAGAGGTATCGCCGAACAGCTGAACGTGCAGTAAGTTCTTTAACTTTGTTATGTTAATCATACATTAATTGTACTTATAAGATAAATGAGATTGACCTTGACTTTTGGGAAAATGTAAGGCAAAAGCTTTGGAAGAAAAGAACAAGCGCGACCTTGTAGCTCAGAAGGAGCAAGCTGAGAGAAATGTGAGCTAATATCCAAACAGTTGCTCTTTATAGGTTCGGATTTTGTTGTTTCAATATTTAGTTGATTACTTCTGTCTGATACACTTTGCAGAGATTAGCAGAAACCCTGGATATTGAAGTCAGGAGGTGGTCAAGTGGAAAAGAAGGAAATTTGCGTGCATTGCTTTCAACCTTGCAATATGTAGGTTTTTCATATTCTCAAATAACCCGTGTCACTCCTTTCTCCTCTTATTCTGAACTTATTTTTTACTCAACAATGTAAGGAGGTGACTTGAAGGTCCACCAAATCAGTCTCAAACAGATGAGACTAAATTGGTTTCTTAATCTTTTCCTGATTCCTGATGCTCCATTATATGTCGTTCCTTATCTAGTTTTTTGACGTTGTCAGATTCTTGGGCCTGATAGTGGGTGGCAGCCAATCCCACTGACAGACGTCATTACTTCTGCTGCTGTAAAGAAAGCCTACAGGAAGGCCACCCTTTGCGTCCATCCCGACAAATTACAGCAACGTGGAGCAAGTATTCAACACAAATACATATGTGAAAAAGTCTTTGATCTCCTAAAGGTATTTCATGCGTGCCATCTTCCAGTTGATTTATTTACGTGAACCAAGTTCATAGGGGGATCTGTAATGTGTAAGTCCTGCCCGAACGAAACATAATGCTGTTGCAGAACCTCTAATACATCAAGAGCACATGCACATCACATACACATTAGCATATGAAAATATGCAAATATGCAAGCATGCCAACAATGCTCGTGTGCTTGGTGAGGTTGGTATCTGACCTTTTACAAACCTCCTACCCCAAGCTAGAATGTCACAAGTGTTCATCCTTCTGGTCTTTGTTTCTTTCTTCTTATACATGGCAAGTTGGTTATTCCAATACCCCTCATTCTGATGATAAAACATGAATTTGGATAAATCATCTTGGACTTCATTAATTAGTTATTATGACCGACCTCTCATTTTTGCTTTCTTTCTTTTCCTTTTCTGTCCTCTTTCAATATCCAGGAAGCTTGGAACAAATTCAACTCAGAAGAGCGATAGCGCACCCTGTTATGTTTTTTAAAATGGCCCTTACAAGAGAGCAGTTCCCTTCACAAATAATGTGGGATCCTGGGGACGAATACCTCGTTCTTTTATCATTTCAACATTCTGTAATATTTATTGTTACCTAAATATTTATATGTAAGAAATACTCATCCTACCATGGCAAAAGCAAAGGGTAAATACATAGAAAAAAGCATATAGAGGCTTGTATTTATATCATCAAACAAACTTTTGGAATCTCTGTTCTCAATCTTGAATTTATTTCAAGGATATAAAACATGAATCTGCACAAAATTGGCCTAATGTTTCTGTCAGTTTATTTTAGTAAAGATGAAAAATTGTTGACCGTACATTTAACCTTTCGTTGGTAGTGCTACTTTTGCTAGCGGTTTTGTTGTCCGACTGCAGTTACATGTCATCAATCTAGCTAGCTAGGTTTAATTTATTTGATTAATAAATTTAGTTTATGAACTTCTATGGAATGTCGACCAAACATGATTGGCATTTAATCTGGTCAACCACATAAACGGATTGTGGATGGTTGAACCTACAAATCCCATGTGCACACTTTAACAACAATGTAAACAGTTTCAGTATTGTACTACATAAAATTTTCTTTTAAATTAAGTAGGACACCATAAATTATGTAACTTAATTACATCACAATGTTCGAAAAAATTATTGTAAAAGAGAGGTATTATGTAATACCTTAAATTCACTCTAAATTCAACCCCACATGATGAATCGAACCCAGTGCTCTGTGGATGGAAAAAGTTCCCCAGCCCTAACAAACCAAACTAGTGCCCAATTGTACTCTGTGCATGCAATAATTTGAAATAGTGTTTTAGAGAAGTGCTAACAACACTTCCAAAAAAACACTCTCTAGTTATTTAAATTTATTAAAAATTATGCAATCAGAAAAAATTATAAGGTTTTTTTTTTCAGTTTTTAATGAATTTTAATTAATAGTATATTATGTTAAAAAATGTATTAATAGCATTTATCTTTACAAGTTTTAAATACACTTTACTATTATTTTTATATAACCATGCAAAATGGGAAGAAGCAGATAATAATTAAATCACTTGGATGCACCCTAGTACTAGACTCCTGTTATACCACAAGAAAAGTTCTGTATTTTCTTAGAAGGTGCATTAGTGGTGCTTGCTTTTGGACTTGATTTACTTCTCAAGCTTAGAACATGAGATGACTATGTCGACAAGGAACATAAAATTAAACTAGTATTTCCAATAATTTATGCTTTTCATACTCTTTATTTACATCACTCATAACAGTTTAATCATGTTCTTGAATTTAACGAAGTCTTAAGTTATATAAAGCATTATGTTTTCAACTATGGTAGAATGATTTAGTTGTGAAGTTTTTAACTCAAAACTGAAAGAGTCTAAATAAGGTACAATTATTATATACCTTGTTGGATAATATAATTTTAGGTCAGATTAGGTTGCTATGATCCAATGATGGACGGGAATTTCATTAATCTAATTATTATTTTTTATCTAATCCTAATCCATTAATAGGTCAATGGTCAAATATATATGTCACTTACTTTTTTTAAAATTAAACTATAAAAATAATTAAATTTTTATGTAAGAAGTTAATAAAATATTATTTATCACTATAAATTAAAATAAAATTTAGTAATAACGGATTATATTTTATACTATGGTACTGTTTTAAGATTTATTTATATTTTCAATGAAGCAGTTTTACTTTTAGTCTTTTAAATTATGAAAAAAATAATTTTAGCTCCTACAACTTGGTTTTTAGATAAGTTAATGGAAGTAAGTAGCACGGTTTCCAATTTCACATCAATTTCATTAATGTGGTTGGCATCTATAAAGTTCAAAATGAATTTTTTGGAGTTACAGAAACTATATTTTTTAAAGATTGGTATTTTTTTTTTAATTTGAGAAACAAAAAAAAAAAAACAAATTTGACTCAATAAGACTAAAAACATAACTAAAATTCATTTTAATAATAATATCAAATAAAATATATTTTCATTTGTATTATAAAATATCAAAAGATAATGCTTAATAGTAGAAACAAGTAGAGTGCCTCAATTATAAGAATAAACATGCATTAAAATTAAAATAAAATTCATGTGAAATATAACCTCCATTAACTACACATGTAATAACAATTATTTATTTATTTATATGAATTGAATACATATACATAAAAATTATAATAATTCACCTGCATTACTCCCTAAACCCCTTTATATAATATTAGAATTATCATTTATAAAATTGTTTCAATTATAAAAATACATGAATTTGACGAACCTGCAAGCCAGTACGTTACAGACTACTCTGGATTGAGGCAATAAAAATTGGGTTCATAATCAATGTCAAGTCAAGAGATATGTTTTCATGTCACACTATTAATTAATTAATGGAAAAATATTCTTCATACTATTATAAATTTTTTTAATAAAATATTATATAATAATAAACTAATAATTTATTTCAATATCAAATAATTATATTTTATTGTTTATATAATAAAATACAATTATTTTAATATTGTACACCACAAGAAAATAAAATTATTTCATATTAAACTAAATTATTATTTTATTATTATAGAATATTTTATTAAATAAAGTTTGTGTCCTTTAATTAATAAATATGATGTCAACATATTATTTTTTTAATTTAGTTCAGTTTCACATGAGTATATTTTAGTTTTTTAATTTATTTCAGTTTCACATGAGTATACTTTAGTGTGTGAAGTATAAAGGAGATATCAGCCCATGAAATCTTCCTACATGCTACATATCAAAGTAGGTGGCTAGGCTTTAATATGCTGGTAACAAATTTGACTGTGGTGATTATGATTTTATCACGATAAAAAAAAGATAAGTTTGTGAGAACCTTATCAACACTCACTCAATGTGGCGGTTACGTGGTCAGTTAATTTTTATATGGCAAATTTGATCTAGTGTGACACCAAGGTGAAAAATAAGGTTTGAATTTGTATTTAGTCCAGCTATAACATCATTAGTTCATTATCTCTTCTTTTTCCATTTCCAATCATCGGCGGTAGCTTCCTTCAATTTTTCTTTTGCAATCGACCCATCATCTTAATTACAAAAGAAATCACAGAACGTTCGTAGCAGTCATCATTGCACATCGCCGTCACCTTCGCCATCACTGTCATCGTCACTGTGGGATTCAACATAGACGTGCCTTGGTTGACGAGAAACTACCTCCCAATGCCATAACCAAAAGGACAATCTTGCTACGCCATTATCAGCATTAGACATTCTAAGTATTTAATCCTGTCTATTTAAGCGTTTAACTAAAAGCAACTTTCTAACCATATCACAGCCAACAATTATATACTCCCTTGACCTCTATACCAAAAATCATTACATGTTTTCTATTGTGGGATTCAATAGAGGAGTGCCTTGGTTCACCACGAACCGCCTCTCAATATCATAACCGAAGGCACAATCTTACCAACACTAGACATTTAAAGTGTTTAACTCTGTCTACTTAAGTGTTTAACTAAGAATAACTTTCTAACCAGCATCACAGGCAGTAATTATATGTAGTAATCATATGCCCCCTGACCTCTATACCTGAAATCATTAGATGTTTTTCACTGCGAGATTCAAGAGAGGCGTGCCTTGGTTAACCACAAACTACCTCCCAATGCCATAACCGAAAGGACAATCCTGTTGCATCATTACCAGACATTCTAAGTGTTTAACCTTGTCTACTTAAGTGTTTCACTAAGAACAACTTTTTGACCAACCATTACATATAACAATTATGTGGCCCCCTCGACCTCTCCATACATGATAAAAGTGTTTAACAATATCTATTTTTCTACACACACTAAACAAAATTTACTCATCCTAAAATCATTATAGTGCGGGTAATGCCGTTCGTTTTGCCAACCACGTTGCCCTCCATCTCCCATCGTCCTTTCGTACGTAACTGAAAGATTCTCAGAGAAAAACGTCTCCCTAAAACCTTCACAGACTCAATCTCAGAAACAAATCCTCAAATGTTTCGAATGTTTTAATAATCTTACAAAATACTATTAATGCCCCTCGTTCAGGTAAGCCAATAACCCATATACGCGGCTGACAAAAAGTTGGCAGGCACGTACCTTTTCCTAAAAAAATGACACCTTAACATTTTTTTCCTCACACTTGCCATCTACCTATGGAGTGCATGAAATGTGACAAATATTCAGAAGATGAGAAAAGGTAGAAGATGTCTTCATTTCAAGAGATTGAAGAGGGGAAGGAGGTTTGGTTTTGTGACTTTGAGGAAATTCAAAATCTAGAAACGCTAGAGGAGTAACTGGATGGCATATGGTGTAACAAGCGTATTAGGCTCAAAGGATGATTTCAGAGGAATTGGAATTGCAGGCCCAAGTACAGTAGGCCCAAATGAGGAAACAATAGAAAATGAGGGAAAAAGGCTTGGTAGAGGTGCGAGAACCAAGATAACTAATTCTAGGCTAGCTGATTTTGATTGGTGCATTAGCTAGTATAAATAGCAAAA